>OGSQ01000220.1_pt1 | contig 33362 bp, 29 predicted proteins | sample 1573921 | NCBI WGS metagenome assembly OGSQ01 (sample SAMN03295832, study PRJEB24534) | human gut metagenome | isolation source: fecal sample 7 from infant 4 | host: Homo sapiens | place: USA: Pittsburgh, PA | collected 2014-07 | reverse complement strand
CTAATAAGTATTATATTAGTTAATTTAATATTATTTATTGTATTATTTTATTTTGGAAATAGATTGCTTGAACTATTTTATAAATTTTATAGAAATAATATGGCAGAACTAGATTCATTTATTAATAGTATTAAGCAAATATTAAATTTAGATATAAATAAAACTTTGCAAAGTGTAGGCAGATTTTTAAATAGTAATATGATAATGAAAAGTGCTATCTTTACAGGGGAAGGGGTAATATCATATTTTTTAGCAAATATAATTAATTTTTTCCTTTTAATTGATAGCGACAAAGTGTATGATATTATAAATAAATTGTTTCCAGAAAATCTTGTGACAAATATCATTAGCAAGGGTAAAAATCTAAAAGATGTACTTAAGATAGAAATAAAACTTATACTTTTAAGTGCTTTATTAATTACAATAGGCTTTAAGATTCTAGGTATATCCAATAGTTTATTTCTTGGAAGTTTATGTGCAATTTTAGATATACTTCCTTTTGTGGGAACAACAATTGTTTTTATACCAATTATAATATACAATATTATAATGAAGAGATACTTATTAGTAATTGGATTAATTTTCTTGTATTTACTAGAAAGATTTACTAGGGAAATTTTAGAAGCTAAATTTTTAAGTAGTAAACTTGAAATTCATCCAATAATTGTAATAATATCTATTTATGTAGGGGTAAATATGTTTGGACTTATTGGTATAATTGCAGGTCCAATTTACAGTATAATAGCAAAAGACTTAATTTATAATGATTAAGTTAATCAGGAGGAAAATATGAAGAACATTTCAATTTTAGGAGCTACTGGCTCAATAGGTACTCAAACATTAGAAGTAATTAGAAATTCTAATAAGGAGATAAATTTGATTGGTGTAAGTGCTAATTCATCTGTTAATAAAATAATAGATATTATAAATGAATTTAGTCCTAAATATGTTGCCATGATGGATGAGAAAAGTGCTAAAGAAGTTAAAGAATATTGTTTATCTAATAATTTAAATATAACAGTGTACTCAGGAATTGAAGGGTTAGAAAAAATAGCTTCTTTAGAAGAAATAGAGATGGTGGTTACCTCTGTTGTTGGAATGATAGGATTAAGACCTACACTTAAAGCTATAGAAGCAAAAAAAGATATAGCTTTGGCTAATAAAGAAACATTAGTTGTTGCTGGTGAATTAGTTATGAAAAAGGCAAAAGAAATGAATGTAGACATATTACCAGTTGATTCAGAACATAGCGCAATATTTCAAGCTTTGAATGGATATACTGAAAATGATGTTAGTAAAATTATTTTAACAGCTTCTGGTGGACCATTTAGAGGTAAGAATATGGACTTTTTAAAGGATGTTTCTGTAGAGGATGCATTAAAGCACCCTAAATGGAATATGGGTCAAAAAATTTCTATAGATTCTGCAACTCTAATGAATAAGGGATTAGAAGTTATAGAAGCACATTTCTTATTTAATTGTCCTTATGAAGATATAGAAGTTGTAGTTCATCCACAAAGCATAATACATTCAATGGTAGAGTACAAAGATGCAAGTGTTATAGCTCAATTAGGATCAACAGATATGAAATTACCAATACAATATGCCATTAATAAAAAAGAAAGAAAAAATGCAGTAGCAAAGAAACTTAATTTTTATGAAATTGGTGCTTTAACCTTTGAAAAACCAGATTTAGATACCTTTAGATGTCTAAAACTTGCTTATAAAGTTGGTATGGAAGGCGGATTAGCTCCATGTATATTAAATGGTGCTAATGAAGAAGCAGTTGCCTTATTATTAGAAAGAAAAATAAAATTCTTAGATATACCTGAAATAATAGAAGAAGCCTTAGAGGAATTTAAAGAAGACAAGAAAAAAGAAATAACAATAGATAATATAATTGATTTAGATAATAGGGTTAGAAGATATATAAGGGCTAGATGGAGTTAGGAGGAAAAGGGATTGAATATAATTTATGCCATATTAGGATTTAGTTTACTTATAATAGTACATGAGCTTGGTCATTTTGTAATGGCAAAAGTAAATGGAATAAAAGTTGAAGAATTTTCAATAGGGATGGGGCCTAAAATATTTTCTACTGAGGGAAAAGAAACAAAATACTCAATTGGTTTGTTTCCTATTGGTGGATATGTTAAAATGATGGGGGAAGAGGAAGCAGTTTATGATGAAAGAAGTTTTTCTTCAAAATCACCTCTTCGAAGAATAAGTGTAATTATAGCAGGAGCATTTATGAATTTTGTATTAGCTATAATTATATTTACAGCGTTTTTAAATAATTTTGGATATAGTCTGCCAAAGGTAGATAACTTAGTAGAAGGTATGCCTGCTATAGAAGCTGGATTACAAGAGGGAGATAAATTTTTAAAGGTTAATGGTAGTAAGGTATTTTCAGCAGATGACTTGACTATTGGAATTAACTTAGCTAAGGATAATCCAATTAATTTCTTAATAGAAAGAAATGGGGAGCAAAAAGAAATTGTTGTTACTCCTAAGTTAGTAGAGGAAAATCAAAGGGAAAGATATATGATTGGATTTAAATTCGAGAGAGTAGAAAATCCAGGGATAGTTGATAGTTTTAAACAAAGTTTTAAAGAAACATTAGCAGTAATAAATCAAACTTATAAAAGTCTTAAAATGATGGTTACTGGAAAGGTTAATTTTAAAACAGATGTTGGTGGTCCTGTTTCTATTATTAGAATGTCTGGAGAAGCCGCAAAAAATGGTATATGGAATCTTATGTACTTTATAGCTTTCATTAGTATAAATTTAGCAGTATTTAATATGTTACCATTCCCAGCTTTAGATGGAGGTTGGACAGTATTATTACTTATAGAGTTAATTACTAGAAGAAAAGTTCCAGATAAAGTTGTGGGAGTTATGAATTATGTTGGAATTATGCTTTTATTTGGACTTATGATTGCAGTAACTATAAAGGATGTATTATTCCCAATACAACTGTAGGAGAGGAAATAAAATGGAAAGAAGAAAAACAAGAAAAGTTAAAGTTGGAACTTGTTATGTAGGTGGAGACGCGCCGGTATCAATCCAATCAATGACAAATACAGATACTAGAGATGTAGAAGCTACATTAGCACAAATTAATACACTATATGAAGCTGGATGCGAAATAATAAGATGTGCAGTTCCAGATAAAATAGCTGCAGAAGCTTTAAAGGGAATTTGTGAAAAGTCACCTATTCCAGTAGTGGCAGATATACATTTTGATTATAAACTTGCTTTAGCAGCCATTGAAAATGGTGTTTCAGCACTAAGAATTAATCCAGGGAATATTGGTAATGTAGAAAAGGTTAAAATAGTTGTTGAAGCAGCTAAAGCTAAAAATATTCCTATGAGAATTGGTGTTAATTCAGGCTCTCTTGAAAAGGAAATACTAGAAAGAGACGGAAAACCAACAGCTAAAGGATTAGTTGAATCAGCTTTAAAGCATGTTAGAATATTAGAGGAATTAGATTTTCATGATATAGTTGTATCTATTAAGTCTTCAGATGTTACTATGATGATAGATGCATATAGATTAATGAGTGAAAGCTGTGATTATCCATTACACTTAGGAGTAACAGAATCAGGAACTCCATTTAGAGGAACTATTAAATCAAGCATTGGACTTGGAACACTTTTAGCTGAAGGTATAGGTGATACTGTTAGAGTTTCTTTAACTAGTGATCCAATAGAAGAAATAAAAGTTGCAAAAGAAATACTGAAGGCATTAAAACTTAGAAAAAGCGGATTACAATTTGTATCTTGCCCTACTTGTGGGAGAACACAAATAAACTTAATAAAAATAGCACAAGAAGTGGAAAGTAGATTAGAAAGTATCAATAAAAATATTAAAGTTGCAGTTATGGGATGTGCAGTAAATGGACCAGGAGAAGCAAGAGAAGCTGATATTGGAATTGCTGGAGGAAATGGCGAAGGCTTAATATTTAAAAAAGGCTTAATAGTAAGAAAAGTTAAAGAAGAAAATTTAGTTGAAGAGTTAATGAAAGAAATAGAAAATATGTAGTGGAATTAATTGACAATGAATAATGAATAATTAAGGTGATATAATACTTAATAGTCATTTTACATTGTCAATTTCTTATTATGTCTCTTTAAGAGGGGGTGCATCATTGAGTGAAAATGCTTTAAAGCTTATAAAAAAGGAAATTAATAAAGAAGATACTTTAGAGGATAAAGAAATTAAAATTATTAAATTTCAATTCTTTAAGAAAAGTAATATTCTTAAAGTTGTTTTAAGGGGTAAAGATGGATTAAATAATGAAGAAGAAGATAAAGTAAAGAAAGCAATTAAGAAAGCCTTAAATATAGATGTTAATATTGAGGTGCTTTTCTATAGAGATATTTCTTCTTTAAGTATAGAAGAAGTTGTTGAAAAACATTGGTTAGAAGTGATAGGAAATATTTTAAAAACAGTTCCTTTATCAAAGGCAGTTTTGACTAAGGGAGTAAAAAACATAGAAGGAAACTCTATTACAATAACTAGTGGGTATGAAAAGATTAATGAGCATTTAAATACAAAAGGGATACCAAAGCAAATTGCTCTTAATATAGAAAGTGTTTTTGGATTAAAGACAAAAGTTAAATTAGACTATGATAGCAGTTTAGAACTTAAAAATAATTATGAAGAAAAAATAGAACAAGAAAGAGAAGTGCTAAAAGAAATATTTAGTGGAAGAACAATTTCTAAGGAAAATACTAATAAAAATGATAAAGCTGATGATAATAAAGGACAAAAACCTAAAAAACCGTATGAAAAACGTGAATTTAAAAGAGAAGCAAAAAGTGAAAATAGTATTTTAGGAAGATCAATAAGTCAAGAAGCTATATCAATTAAGGAAATTGATGAAACTTCAGGTATCGTTGCAGTAATTGGTGAAGTATTTAAAACTGATATAATAGAGACTAAGACAGGTAAAACTATTCTTACTTTCTTTATTACAGATTACACTAGTTCCATTACAGTAAAGTGCTTCTTAAAACCACAGGAAACAGAAGAGGTATTAGATGCTGTAAAAAAAGGATTGTATTGTAAAGTAAGAGGGGAAGCAGTATATGATACTTATGCTAGAGAAGTAGTTATAATGGGTAGAGATATACTAAGAATGAGTAAAATAGAAAGAATGGATGGAGCGGAAGAAAAAAGAATTGAACTTCATTGTCATACTACAATGAGTGCTATGGATGGTGTTGCATCTGCTACTAAATTAATTGAAAGAGCTGCTAAATGGGGGCATAAAGCCATTGCTATTACAGACCATGGTGTAGTTCAGGCCTTTCCAGATGCTCAAATAGCTGCAAAGAAAAACAAAATAAAGGTTTTATATGGAGTTGAAGGATACTTAGTTAATGATGGTATTCCTATAGCTATTAACGATAAAGGTGAAGATTTTAATGATACATTTATAGTATTTGATATAGAAACTACTGGATTTTCACCACATAATGATAAGATTATAGAAATTGGAGCTGTAAAAATTAAAAACAGAGAAATTATAGATACTTTTAGTGAATTTGTTTATCCAAAGTGCAGAATACCTTACAAAATAACAGAATTAACAAGTATAACTGATGAAATGGTAAAGGATGCAGATCCAATTGAAGTAGTGTTACCTAAATTTATGAAGTTTATTGATGGATGTGCAGTAGTTGCACATAATGCAGCTTTTGATACTGGTTTTATAAAGAAAAATTGCAATGATTTAGGATTAGAATTTACATCAACAATTGTAGATACTGTGCCTTTAGCAAGATTTTTATATCCAGATTTAAAAAGAGTAAAATTAAATTTAGTTGCTAAACATTTAGGAGTATCTCTTGAAAATCACCATAGAGCTGTTGATGATGCTAAAGCTACAGCGGAGATTTTTTTAATATCTATTAAGAAAATGATTGAAGAATTAAATATAAATAGTATAAAAGAGTTAAATAATGAATTCCTTCAAAAAATGGATATTAAAAAGGAAAAGACCTTCCATATAATTATTTTTGCAAAAACTCAAGAAGGAATGAAAAATTTATATAAATTAATTTCTGAAGCTCATTTAGATAATTTTCATAAAAATCCTAGAACAAGAAAAAGTAGGCTTATGGAAATGAGAGAAGGACTTATTATAGGATCAGCTTGTGAAGCAGGTGAAGTTTATAGAGCTGTACTAGATGGTAAATCTGATGAAGAAATTAAGGAAATAATGAGTTTTTATGATTATTTAGAAATTCAGCCTATTGCAAACAATAGTTATTTAATAGATAAGGGAAATGTTAAAGATGAAAATGAACTTAGATCCTTAAATGAAAAGATATATAAATTAGGAAAAGAATTAAATAAAATTGTAGTAGCAACAGGTGATGTTCATTTCCTAGACCCTCAAGACGAGATTTTTAGAAGAATAATAATGGCAGGACAAGGATTTTCAGATTCAGATAATCAGCCACCTCTTTATTTAAAAACTACAGAAGAAATGCTTAAGGAATTTTCATATTTAGGGCAAGATATAGCAAAAGAAGTTGTTGTAACTAATCCTTCCATTTTAGCGGATTCTATTGAGGTATTAAAACCAATACCAGATGAAACTTATCCACCTAAAATTGAAGGGGCAGATGATGAAATTAGAGAAATGACTATGAAGAAAGTCCATTCAATATATGGAGATCCATTACCTGAAATAGTACAAAAAAGATTAGATAAAGAATTAAATTCTATTATTAATAATGGATATGCGGTGCTATATTTGATTGCTCAAAAATTGGTTGCTAAATCACTAGCAGATGGATATTTAGTTGGTTCAAGAGGATCAGTTGGATCTTCCTTCGTTGCAACTATGTCAAATATAACTGAAGTTAATGGGCTTCCACCACACTATGTCTGTCCTAAATGCAAGAATTCAGAATTCTTCTTAGATGGTTCTGTTAGTTCAGGAGCAGATTTAGAGGATAAGAACTGCCCAAAATGTGGAACTGAATATATTAAAGATGGTCATGATATTCCCTTTGAAACTTTCTTAGGTTTTGAAGGTGATAAGGAACCAGATATCGACCTTAATTTCTCTGGAGATAACCAAGGTGAAATACATAAATATACAGAAGTTTTATTCGGTAAGGGATATGTATTTAAAGCTGGAACTATAGGTACTATAGCAGAAAAGACAGCTTATGGATATGTAAGGAAGTACTTAGATGAAAGAGGATTAAGAGCTACAAGTGCTGAAATAGAAAGATTGACTATTGGATGTACAGGTATTAAAAGAACTACTGGTCAGCATCCAGGTGGAATTATGGTAGTTCCTAGTGATAACGAGATCTTTAATTTTACACCTATTCAAAGGCCAGCAGATGATCCAACTTCAGATGTAACTACTACGCACTTTGATTATCATTCAATATCTGGTAGATTACTTAAGCTTGATATACTAGGTCACGACGATCCTACTATGATTAGGATGCTTCAAGATTTAACTGGTGTAGATCCTAAAACTATACCTTTAAATGATAAAAAAGTTATTTCTTTATTTACTTCTCCAGATGCTCTAGGAGTAACTAAAGAAGAACTTGGATGCGAAGTTGGTAGTTATGGACTTCCAGAGTTTGGAACAAAGTTTGTTAGAGGAATGCTAGTAGATACACAACCAAAAAGCTTTGCGGATTTAGTAAGAATTTCTGGACTTTCACATGGTACAGATGTGTGGCTTAATAATGCCCAATATTTTATAAAAGAGGGATATACAACATTAAAAGACTGTATTTCTACAAGAGATGATATTATGGTTTATTTAATGTATGCAGGAGTACCTCCTAAGATGGCTTTTACAATAATGGAAAGTGTAAGAAAAGGTAAAGGGCTAACAGAAGATTTTGAAAAAACCATGAAAGAAAACAATGTTCCCGATTGGTATATTGAGTCCTGTAAAAGAATAAAATATATGTTCCCTAAAGGCCATGCAGTTGCCTATGTAATGATGGCGGTAAGAATAGCTTATTTCAAAGTTTATTATCCAGAAGCTTATTATGCAACATATTTTACTGTAAGAGCTGATGATTTTGATGCAGATTTAATATGTAAGGGGGCTGGTGCTATAAAAGCAAAACTAGATGAACTTTATGAACTAGGTAATAAAGTTACTGCAAAGGATAAAGGTCTAATTACAGTATTAGAACTTTCTTATGAACTTTATGCAAGAGGTCTTAAATTTAAAAAAGTTGATTTATATATTTCTGAAGCTACAAAATTTACTATAGAAGAAGATGGAATAAGACCACCTATTAGTGCTCTTCAAGGTGTAGGAGAAAATGCAGCAAAGAGTATAGTTGAAGCAAGAAAAAATGGTGAGTTTATATCTAAAGAAGATTTAAGGCTTAGATCTAAAGTTTCAAAGACAGTTATAGAAACCTTAAGTAATCATGGATGTCTTGAAGGAATGTCAGAAACAAACCAATTATCTTTATTCTAAATTGGTATAATAATTATATATAAGGGCAGTAATAAGTATAATGGGATTAATAAATTGCTTACTACCCCTTGTATTTATTAGGAAATTGTGTTAGAATATAAAGGAAGTAATTTACTAATAGCTGAGAATTAGGAGTGGGAGTGAAAATGCCCGCTCTTTCTATTTAATTGCAACTACCATTTAGTTGCTTTTTTTATAGATTGAGTGAACTAGTAATACTTTATTAAAATTGAATATAAAGGAGGTTAATATGAAAGTTGATGCATTATTAGAGAAAATTTATCAATTAGTAAGACCTGTTGCAGAAGAATTAAATTATGAAATTTATCACATTGAGTATGTAAAAGAAAATGGAGAATATTATTTAAGGATATATATTGATAAAGATGGTGGCATAACTTTAACTGACTGTGAAAAGTTATCAAGAAGAGTAAGTGAAATTATGGATGTAGAGGATCCAATTCCAGTTGCATATTATTTAGAAGTATCGTCACCAGGTTTAAATAGAGGATTATTTACTGATGAGCATTATAAAAAGCAAATAGGCAAAGAAGTTCTTATTAGATTCACAAAATCTTTTGAGGGTAGAAAAAATGCAAAAGGTATATTAAAGGAAGTAACAGAAGATTCAGTTGTTGTTGAATATGAAGCTGAAAAATTACTTACAATTCCTAAAGATAAAATAAAATCAGCAAATTTAGAAGGGGAAATATAATAAGGAGGAAATTAAAATGAACCAAGAGTTTATAGTTGCTCTTAAAGAAATTGTAAAAGATAAGGGGATTAGCGAAGATTTAATTTTTACTACTATAGAGGATGCATTGGTGGCAGCATATAAGAAGAACTATGCAAGTCCAACAACTTCTGCACAAAATGTGAAAGTAAGTATAAATAGAGAAACAGGAGAAATACATGTATATGCTCAAAAAGTAGTAGTTGAGGATGTATATGATTATGTAACTGAAATAAGTTTAGAAGAAGCTAAGGAAATAAGCCCAAGATATGATCTTGATGATATAGTGGATTTAGAAGTTACTCCTAAAAACTTTGGTAGAGTGGCAGCACAACTAGCAAAGGGAGTCGTTACACAAAGAATAAGAGAAGCAGAAAGAAATATAGTATATTCTGAATACAAGGAATTAGAATATGACATTATAACAGGAACAGTTCTTAGAAAAGATAAAGGAAATGTTTTTGTAAATCTTGGTAGAATAGAAACATCTATCGGACCAAATGAACAAATTCCAAGAGAAGAATATAAATTTAATGAAAAAGTAAAACTATATGTTGTAGAAGTTAAGAATGGATCTAAAGGAGCTCAAATATTAGTTTCTAGAACTCATCCTGGATTAGTAAAAAGATTATTTGAATTAGAAGTTCCTGAAATATATGAAGGAATAGTTGAAATTAAGAGCATTTCAAGAGAAGCTGGTTCAAGAAGTAAAATAGCAGTTTACTCAAATGATGAGAATGTTGATCCAATGGGTGCTTGTGTAGGACCTAAAGGAATTAGAGTACAAAATATCGTAAATGAACTTAAAGGTGAAAAAATCGATATAATAAAATGGAGTAAAAATCCTGAAGAATTTATAGCTGCGGCTCTAAGTCCTGCAAAAGTTTTAGAGGTTGTAGTTTCTGAAGAAAATAAATCAGCTAAAGTTGTTGTAGATGACAATCAATTATCTCTTGCTATAGGTAAGGAAGGTCAAAACGTAAGACTTGCAGCAAAATTAACTAACTGGAAGATAGATATAAAAAGCAAATCACAAGCAGAAGCTTTGAAAAAAGAAGAATTAGATGATTTAAATGAAGAAATTGAAATCTTAGAATAAGGGAGGATTTTTTATGAAAGTAAAGAAAGTTCCTTTAAGAATGTGTACAGGATGTATGGAGATGAAGCCTAAAAAAGAACTTATAAGAATCGTTAAAAGTCCAGAAGGCGAAGTTTCTGTTGATTTAACTGGGAAAAAGTCTGGAAGAGGAGCTTATATATGCAAGGATATAGAATGCTTAGAAAAGGCATTTAAAGCTAAAAGACTTTCAAGAAACCTAGACATAGCTATAGATAACGAAATATACGATAGATTAAGGAAAGAAATAAATGAATAAATTTTTTAATTTTCTTGGTTTAGCAAAAAGATCAGGAAATGTAATTGAAGGCTATAGTAAATGTGATGAAGAGAGAAACAGAAAAAATATTTTCTTATTTATTATATCTAATGATGCTTCAAATAGTACAAAAAAGAAATTTAAGAATCATTGTTTAACAAAGAATATAGTGTTTATAGAAGATTTTTCGAAAGAAGAATTAGGATCTTCAATTGGAAGAGAAGAAGTGAAAATATTAGCTATAACAGATAAAAATATGGCTAATAAACTTTACAGTCTTTATGAAGATCAAAGTACCAAAATTTAACCGGGGGTGATTTTATTGTCAAAAATCAGAGTATATGAATTGGCAAAAGAACTTAACATAAGCTCAAAAGAGCTTATAGAATTATTAATGAATGAATTTAGCGTTGATGTAAAAAATCATATGAGCGTAATAGAAGATGAAGATGCAGAATTAATTAAAGAATTACTTGGAGAAACAGATAAATCTACTGAAAAGACTATCGTAGATGAATATGAAGAAATATTAGCTGAAGAAGTTAATAATCAAGCTAAAAAAAGAAAAAAGAAGAAAAATGATGACACTGTAGATGCTGTAGGAGAAGGCGGATCAGGAGTAGTTGAAATTGGTGAAACTATAACTGTAAAAGAGTTAGCTGAAAAAATTGGAAGACCTACTGCAGATGTTATCAAAACACTTATTTTTACAGGAGTAATGGCTGGAATAAATCAAGAGATAGATTTTTCAACAGCTGAAAAAGTATGTGAAAAATATGAGTGCTTAGTAGTTAAAAAAGAAGAAAAAGAAGAACTAGAAATAGTAGAAGATGAAGAAATAGTAGAAGAGAATCTTGTTAAGAGACCTCCTATAGTAACAGTTATGGGCCACGTTGACCATGGTAAAACATCACTTTTAGATTCTATTAGAAAAGCAAATGTTACAGCACATGAAGCTGGTGGAATAACTCAGCATATAGGTGCTTATACTGTAAATTTAAATGGAGAAAAATTAACATTCTTAGATACTCCTGGACATGAAGCTTTCACAGCAATGAGAGCAAGAGGAGCTCAAGTTACAGATGTAGTTATATTAGTTGTTGCAGCAGATGACGGAATAATGCCACAAACTAAAGAAGCTATAAGCCACTGTAAGGCAGCTGAAGTTCCTATGATAGTTGCAATTAATAAAATTGATAGACCAGGAGCTAATATTGATAGAGTTAAACAAGAATTAACTGAATATGGATTAGTATCTGAAGACTGGGGTGGAGATACCATTTGTGTTCCTGTATCAGCTAAAACAGGAGAAAATATAGAACAATTATTAGAAATGGTTCTATTAACAGCTGAAATGGCAGAACTTAAAGCTGATCCTAAGAGAAAAGCAAAGGGAACAGTAATAGAAGCTAAACTTGATAAAGGAAGAGGCCCAGTTGCAACTTTACTTATTCAAAATGGTACATTAAATGTTGGAGATTCAATATTAGTAGGTTCTACTTATGGTAGAATAAGAGCTATGTTTGATGACAAAGGTAAGACAATTAAGAGTGCTGGTCCTTCAATACCAGTAGAAATTTTAGGCCTTTCAGAAGTACCATCAGCTGGAGATAGATTTGCTGTGGTTAAGGATGAAAAGACAGCTAGAAATATGGCTGAAATTAGAAAACAAAAACTTAAAGATGAAAGCTTCCACTCAGCAAATAGAGTTTCACTTGAAGATTTATACAGCCAAATTCAAGAAGGAACTGTTAAAGAACTTGGAATAATTGTAAAAGCAGATGTACAGGGTTCTGTTCAAGCTATAAAACAATCTTTAGAAAAATTATCTACTGATGATGTAAAAGTTAGAGTTATTCATGGTGGAGTTGGTGCAATTACTGAAACTGATGTTACGCTTGCTGCAGCATCAAATGCATTATTAATTGGATTTAATGTAAGACCTGACTCAAATGCTTCTATAATTGCTGATAAGGAAGGCGTATCAATTAAAACTTATAGAATTATATATGATGCAATTGAAGATGTTAAATCAGCAATGATTGGAATGCTTGATCCAGAATATAAAGAAGTTATTAATGGTAAAGCTGAAGTTAGAATGGTTTACAAAATTTCTAGTGTTGGAACAATTGCAGGATGTTATGTTTTAGATGGTAAAATTATAAGAAATTCTGAAGTTAGAGTTATTAGAGATGGTATAGTAATATTTGAATCAACATTAGCATCATTAAAGAGATTTAAAGATGATGCAAAAGAAGTCAATGCAGGATATGAATGTGGTTTAAGTGTAGAAAGATTTAATGATTTAAAAGAAGGCGATATAATAGAATCATTTACTATGCAAGCAACTGAAAGAAAGCAGCTTTAATTAAAGAGGTGATTTTAAATGGCTAATTACAGAGGCGGAAGAATTAACGAAGAGGTTAAAAGAGAAATAAGTATAATTATTAGAGATGAAATAAAGGATCCAAGAATGACTGCGATGGTGTCTATTACATCAGTTAAAGTTAGTAAGGATTTAAGATATGCAAAGGTATTTGTAAGTATATTCGGTAAAAATGAAGAAGAAAAAAATGAAACCTTTGCTGCATTAAAGAGTGCAAGTGGATATGTTAGAAGAGAAGTAGGTCAAAGAATGAATTTAAGAAATACTCCTCAAATCCTATTTGAATTAGATGATTCTATAAGTTACAGTATGAGAATAGAAGAACTTATAGATAAAACTAAGGACAAATAATGAATACATTATCTGATATTTGTAAAATAATATCAAATAGTAATAAAGTAGGCATTACCTATCATGTATCACCAGATGGTGATGCAGTAGGTAGTGCACTTGCACTATTAAATGGATTAAAATATCTAAATAAAAATGCTTATTTAATTTCAAAGGACATTATTTCAGATAATTTACAGTTCTTAAAATCTTCTAAGGAAGGCAATGGCTTAATTACAGTACCAACTGAAGATACTGATACAGTAGTTGTCGTAGATTGTGGTAATTATGAACGTATATCTGCCGAACTTCAAAATTTTGATAAGACTATAATAAATATAGATCACCATTTATCAAATGATGAATATGGTGATTATAACTATGTTGATACAAATGCAGCAGCTACTGCTGAAATTATTTTTGAATTATTAGAAATATTAGGCCTAAACTTTAAATCTAAAAACCAAGAAATAAAGGAAATAGGAACTTGTCTTTATACTTCACTGGTAACAGATACTGGTGGATTTAGACATTCAAATGTAACTTCTAGAACTCATAGAATTGCAGCAGTATTAAAAGATGCTGATGTAAACAATACTTATATATATCAAAGTCTTTTTGATAATAACAGTTTTGAAAAGATAAGATTAATAGGAAAATCTATAAATAATATGGAACTTTTATTTGATAGAAAGGTTTCTTTAATTAAGATACCATTGTCCTATGGAGAAGAGCTAGGTATAGAAATTGGTGATACATCAGATATAATCTCCTTTGGTTTACAAATTAAAGGTGTAGAAGTTGCAGTTTTAGTTAAGGAAATTGAAGGCGGAGCTAAAGCAAGTCTAAGATCTAAAAATAATTTCGATGTTAGAAAAATTGCAGAAAAATTTGGCGGCGGTGGTCATGCTAAAGCTTCTGGTATTAGATTAAATGGAGTTACTTTAGATGAAGCCAAGGATAAAATTTTAGAGGAAATCGAGAAAGAGTTGCTATAATGGATGGAGTAATTAATATATTTAAAAATACTGGTATGACATCCTTTGATGTAGTTAGAATAGTAAAAAAAGCTTCAAATACTAAGAAGGTTGGACATACAGGTACCCTAGACCCAGAAGCTTCTGGAGTTCTTCCAGTATGTATTGGAAAGGGAACAAAAATTATAGACTATATTATGAATTCAGATAAAGTTTATGAAGTTGAATTTAAACTTGGAATTAAAACTACAACATACGATTTAGAAGGCGATATTATTGAAGAAATAGATCCATCTAATTTAACTAATAAAAATATACTAAGTGCTATTAATTCTTTTATAGGGGAATATAATCAAGTTCCTCCTATGTATTCAGCTTTAAAGAAAAATGGAGTGAGACTATACGAACTTGCAAGAAAAGGAATTGAAGTTGAAAGAGAAGGAAGACCTGTAAAAATAATTAATATAGAGAATATTAAAATAAATAATCCATATATAACTATGACGGTAACTTGTTCAAAAGGAACGTATATTAGAAGTCTTTGTTATGATATAGGCAATTATTTAGAAGTTGGAGCTGCTATGACTAAACTTAAAAGAACTCAAACTTCTAAATTTACTGAAGAAGAAGCAATTAATATTAAAGATATTAATTCAGAAAATATTAATGATTATGTTATTAGTATAGAAGATGCGTTAGATGCTTATGATAAATTGGTTGTTATAAATAAGTATTCAAGACTTTTGATTAACGGAGTTAGAGTCTTTGATAGAAGATTTACAAAAGAAGATTTTAAGTTAGAAAAACTATATAGAGTCTATGATGAAGATGGAGTGTTTATAGGACTTGGAAGTGGTAATCATCAAGGCTTTAAGATAGAAAAATTGTTAATTAATTAGGGGAGCTGGATATGATAGTAATAGATGATATTATTATGGATAATAAGAAAAGTGACAACTATGTTGCATTAGGTAGCTTTGATGGCCTTCATTATGGACACTTATCCCTTGTAAGAAAAACAGTTGAATTAGCTAGGGAGAAGAATGGAAAGAGTATGGTTTTCACTTATAAAAATCATCCTAAAACAATAATTAAGCCTGACAGTGTACCTAAGATAATTATGGATTTAGATACAAAACTTGAATATTTAGAAGAAGAAAATGTTGACATAGTAATACTAAGAAGTTTTACAAAAGAGTTTATGTCTATGGAAGCAGAAGATTTTATTAAACTCCTTTGTGAAGATTATAATGTAAAAGGAATAGTTGTAGGATTTAATTTTAGATTTGGGCATAAAAATCTTGGAGATATAAACTTATTAAAAAATCTTCAAAATAAATATGGATATGAACTATTTATTATGGAGCCATATACATATAAGGGCAATGCAATAAGCAGTACTAGAATAAGGGAATGTATATTAGAAGGCGAAGTAAAAGAAGCTACTAATATGCTGTCAAAACCATATTTAATTAAAGGTAAGGTCATTCATGGAAAGCAGCTTGGAAGAACAATAGGAGTGCCTACAGCCAACTTAGAATTTAATGATAAAATGGTTATTCCAGGCAAAGGTGTATACTATACTAATGTTAAGTATAATGGTAGAGTCTTTAAAGGTATTACTTCTGTAGGGAATAATCCAACTGTAAATGGGAAAGAATTGACTATAGAAACCTTTATATTAGATTTCGATGAAATGATTTATGGCGAAGAACTTAAAGTATATTTTATTGAAAAGATTAGAGGAGAAATAAAGTTCGATTCATTAGATGAACTTGTTGCACAAATAAAAAGAGATGAAGATTTTGCAAGAGCTAAAGAGATAATAATTTAATTATTATAAATTTATAATTTACAATAATAATATGATTTGTTATAATATCAAGGAAGAACCTAAACCTAAGATTTGAGGGTGCTATCTCTTTTCATGGATTTAGGGGATAATTATACGGAGGTGCGATTATGGACGCAATAAAGAAGCAAGAAATTATTAAAGAACATGGAAGACACGAAGGAGACACTGGATCACCAGAAGTGCAAATAGCTTTATTAACAGAAAGAATTAATTCTTTAACTGGACACTTAAAGACTCACAAGAAAGACCACCACTCAAGAAGAGGTCTTTTAATGATGGTTGGTAGAAGAAGAGGTCTTCTTAACTACTTAGCTGATCAAGATATCGAAAGATACAGAGCTATAATCAAAAAATTAGGCTTAAGAAGATAGTCTTTAGAGCGGTTTTTAAGCCGCTCTATTATTTTAACATTTTTAAATGATAAGTGATGAACCTTGAAGGGAGGTTACAAAATGAACAATGTAATGAAAACAAATATAGCTGGTAGAGAGCTTAAATTAGAATTTGGTAAAATCGGAATGTTATCAAATATAGCAGCTTTTATTAGCTATGGAGACACAGTTATTTTAACTAACGTTAATGCTTCAGAAAAACCAAGAGAAGGAATAGACTTTTTCCCATTAAGTGTAGAATATGAGGAAAGATTATATTCAGTTGGTAAAATCCCAGGTGGATTTATAAAAAGAGAAGGAAGACCTTCAGAAAATGCTATATTATTTGGGAGAGCAGTAGATAGACCTTTAAGACCTTTATTCCCAAAAGGATATAGAAATGATGTGCAAGTAGTTTGTACAGTAGTATCAGTTGAAAAGGATAATTTACCAGAAATTCTAGCAATTAATGCAGCGTCATTATCTTTATGTTTATCAAGCATACCTTTTACAACACCTGTTGCAGCAGTACAGGTAGGACTAATCGATGGAAAATTCATTTTAAATCCAACATCTAAAGAAAGAGAAGAAAGTATTCTTCAATTGACTGTTTGTGCAACAAGCGAAAGAGTTATGATGATTGAAGCTGGTGGTAATGAAATACCAGAAGATGTAATGCTTAATGCTATTAAGTTTGGATTTGATAGCTGTCAAGATATAATTAAATTCCAAGAAGAAGCAATGGCTAAGTTTGGTAAAGAAAAAATAACACCAGAATTGTATAAGCCTAATAAAGAGTTAGAAGAAGAAATTAAAGAATTCGCTAGTGCTATGATAAAAGAGGCAATGTGGATTACTGATAAGGACGAAAGAAATGCTGCTATGGATGCAGTAAATGAAAAAGTTTATGCAGAATTCGAGGAAAAGTATCCTGATAATCTAGGTGATGTTAAAGAAATAATATATGGATTGCAAAAAGAAGTTGTAAGAGATATGTTATTGAATCATCATAGAAGACCAGATGAAAGAGCATTCGATGAAGTTAGACCTATATCATGTGAAGTTGGAATTTTACCAAGAACTCATGGAACAGGATTATTTACTAGAGGATTAACTCAAGTTATGACTGTAGCTACTTTAGGTGCTGTTGGTGATATTCAAATTATAGATGGTATTGGAGAAGCAGAGTCAAAGAGATATATGCATCACTACAATTTCCCAGGATACTCAGTTGGTGAAGTTAAACCTTTAAGAGGGCCAGGAAGAAGAGAAATAGGTCATGGTGCTTTAGCTGAAAGGGCCTTAGAACCACTAATACCTTCAGAAGAGGAATTCCCATATACAATAAGATTAGTTTCAGAAGTATTAAGCTCTAATGGATCAACATCTCAAGCATCTGTATGTGGAAGTACTTTAGCATTATTAGATGCAGGTGTACCATTAAAGAGACCAGCAGCAGGAATAGCAATGGGACTTATAACATCAGAAGATTTATCAAGAGAAGAAGTATTAACAGATATTCAAGGTATTGAAGATTTCTTTGCTGATATGGACTTTAAAGTAGCTGGAACTGTAGAAGGTATTACATCAATTCAAGTAGATACTAAAATTAAAGGATTAAGCTTTAAAGTAATAGAAGACGCTATAACTGGTGCAAGAAAAGCTAGATTAGAAATCTTAGATAAAATTAATGCTTGTATTCCAGAAGCAAGAAAAGAAGTTTCTGAGTATGCACCTAAGACATCAATAATAAATGTAGATACAGAAAAGATAAGAGACATAATTGGTGCTGGTGGTAAGGTTATTAATAAGATAATAGAAGAAACTGGAGTTAAAATAGACATCAAAGAAGATGGAACAGTATTCGTATCTTCACCAGAACATGAAGGAGTTAAAAAAGCAATAGCAATTATTGAAGGATTAACTAAAGAAGTTAAGGCTGGAGAAGTTTACTTAGGAAAGGTTACTAAAATAGCTGCCTTTGGAGCATTTGTAGAAATTCTTCCAAATAAAGAAGGATTATGCCATATATCTAAGCTAGATAAAGCAAGAGTTAATAAAGTAGAAGATGTTGTTTCAGTTGGTGACGAAATATTAGTTAAGGTAACTGAAATAGATAATCAAGGAAGAATTAACCTTTCAAGAAAAGATGCTTTAGTAGATAGTTCAGAAGAAGAAAAAACAGAATAATAAATGTTAGTAAAGGGCAATTTATTGCCTTTTTTTCTTTATATGATAAAATTTTAAATATAACTACATAACTATTTATTATATTAGAATAATACTAATATAATAGATTAAAGAATAGAAGGAGAGAATATGTATAATATTTATAAATTAAGCAATGGACTGAGAGTAGTTACTGAATATATAGACCATGTTAATTCAATAAGCGTGGGTGTTATGGTACAAAATGGTTCTAGAAATGAAGATTTATCAGTTAATGGAATTTCCCATTTTATAGAGCATATGTTTTTTAAAGGAACAGAAAAGAGAAGTTCAAAGGAAATAGTTCAGGAAATAGAAAATGTAGGTGGTCAAATTAATGCTTATACTAGCAAGGAAGCTACTTGCTATTATATAAAAGCTTTAAATACCCACTTAAATTTGTCTGTAGAAATTTTAGCTGATATGCTTATAAATTCTAAGTTCGATGATGAAGAAATAGCAAAGGAACAAGGAGTTGTAATTGAAGAAATCAATATGAGCGAAGATTCTCCAGAAGATGTATTAGATAATAATCAAGCTGAAGCTATATTTGGAAATAACTCATTATCCTATCCTATATTAGGAACCATAGAAAATATTAAGTCATTTAACAGCAAAAAGATAAAGAATTTTGTGAAATCTCATTATACGCCATATAACTCAGTAATTTCAGTATGTGGGAAATTTGATGAAAAGGAATTAATAAAAATATTAGAAGATAACTTTGGAGAGTGGGATGGAGATAAGGATTATATTCCAACTTATGAAACGCCGATCTTATTAAATGATAGTAAATATACTAATAAACAAATTGAACAACTTCATATTAACTTATCTTTAAAGGGATTACCTTACGCACATGAAAAAGCTTATTCTTTAGTATTACTTAATAATGTTTTTGGTGGTGGAGCATCATCAATTTTATTTCAAAAAGTAAGGGAAGAATTGGGTCTTTGTTATAGTGTATATTCATATGGACATCCATACTTGGGAATTGGAATAAATAATATTTATACTGGAGTAAGTAAACAATCAGCGGAAAAGGCTTTAGATGTTATAAATAAGGAACTTAAAAAGTTTGCTAAAGAAGGTATTTCTAATGATTTAATAGAAATAAATAAAGAGAAAATTAAAGCAAATTATATATTAGGTCTTGAAAGCACCTCATCAAGAATGTTTTCTAATGCTAAAAATATGTTATTACAGAATAAAATTAAAACTCAAGAAGAAGTTATAAAAAGAATTAACAATATAAATAATGATGACATAAATTATGTATTAGATACATGCTTTAAACCAGGCATAATAAGTTCAGCTTATGTAGGTCAAGATATAGAATATGAAAAATTAAATGAAATATTAGAGCCTAATATAAAAGCCTATGATAATTCTATAAATGAAGCAGCTGTAAGACTTTAATTTATATGTAATAATTAATAAATTTCTATCATAAGATTTACATAAGATGATATGGAGGTGATCTTATGTTTAAAGATGATAGAAAAAAGGATAGTTTTTATGAAGAAGAAGTTAAACGAGAATCAAGATATAGGCTTTTAAGTGATTTAGAAAGATATGAAATATTTAATACAGAAGAAGCGGAAAAATATGATACTCAACAAGCATTAGATTTTATTATTGATGAAAATGGGAATTTACAATTTATAGTGGCTGCTGTTGCTGGAAGTAAATTCGGTTTTTTTGGTAGCAGGGAATATGTTGAAATTCCATGGAACTATATTACAAAGATTGGGACTAACGTAATTGTAGTTTCAGCTGATAAGAACAAAATTAAAAGAGCAAGAGCATAAACTTAGGGAGGTTATTGCTTGAGAATAATTATACAAAAGTTTGGAGGAACTTCGGTTTCTACAGAAGAGAGAAGAAGTAAAGTAGCTTCAAAAGTAAATGATGCATTAGAAAAAGGCTTTTCCCCTGTTGTTGTAGTATCAGCTATGGGAAGAAAGGGAGAACCTTATGCAACTGATACTTTACTATCTTTAGTAGATAATAATTTTAAAAGAAATAACCTACAGGCTATTGATATGCTTATGTGTTGTGGAGAATTAATAAGTTCAGTTATAACGTGTAATACATTAATAAATGCTGGCATAGATGCAATTCCACTTACTGGTGGGCAGGCAGGTATCATAACTAATGAAAAGTTTTCAGAAGCAGAATTAATTTGTACAGATGTAAAATATATTTTAAAAATAATAGAATTAGGTAAGGTTCCAGTAGTAACTGGATTTCAAGGAATAACAGAAGAGGGGCATTTTACCACTTTAGGCAGAGGTGGTAGTGATACATCTGCATGTATATTAGGAGAGGCTTTAAAAGCAGAAAAAATAGAAATATATACAGATGTAGATGGTATTATGACTGCTGATCCAAGAATAGTAAAAGATGCAACTTTAATATCTTCTATAAGCTACAATGAAATTTTTCAACTAGCAGATCAAGGAGCAAAGGTTATACATCCTAAAGCGGTTGATTGTGCTAGAAAAGCTAATATACCTATATTAATAAAAAATACTATGAATAACTGTAATGGGACTTTAATTAATAGCAATGGAAATAATAACAATAAAATAATATCTGGTATAACTCATTTAAATAATAGAACTCAAGTTACCGTTAGACTAAAGGATAATAGAAATAATGAAAAATATAGATATTTATTAGATATATTAGCAAAGGAAAAAATAAGTTTAGATTTAATAAATATATTTCCTACTGAACAAATATTTACTATTGATTCCAATAGAAAAGAAAAACTTCAGCAGGTATTAAATAAAGTAAATATACTATGTAGTTTTACTGATAACTGTAGTACTATTGCGATGGTTGGAACTGGAATGAGAGGAGTTCCTGGAATAATGGCTAAAATAATGAATACCTTAACTGAAAATTCCATAGAAATTCTTCAAACAGCAGATTCTAACATGACAATATGGTGCTTAATAAAATCAGATTATGTTGATAGTGCATTAAATTTACTTCATAAAGCCTTTAACCTAAGTGAATAAAATAAAATCCTCTTGTACAAAATATTAATGTATAGGAGGATTTTATTATGTATGAATATAAAGAACTTAATAATAATATAGAAAAAGAAGAGGAAAAGCTTAAAGAGGCCAAGGAAAAAAGAGAGGAAATTATAGAATTTGGTACTTCTAATGGAACAGCTCAAGATGAAAGCATTCAAATTTTGCCAATCATAGGACAAATTGAAGGACATCAAGTTTTACCTGCTCAAACTAAATCCACTAAATATGAACATGTAATACCACAATTAATAGCAATGGAAAGAAATGATAAGGTAAAGGGAGTTTTAATAATTTTAAATACCGTAGGTGGAGATGTTGAAGCAGGACTTGCAATTTCTGAAATGATAAATTCTTTATCTAAACCTACAGTTTCTATTGTTATTGGTGGAGGACATTCAATAGGAGTGCCGCTTGCAACCTCCTCTAGCTATTCATTTATTACACCATCAGCTACAATGATAGTTCATCCTATTAGAATGAATGGATTTGTAATAGGAGTTGCTCAAACCTTCAATTATTTTCAAAAGATGCAAGAAAGAATTGATAATTTTATAGTTAGAACTTCAAAAATAAATAAAGCTGATCTAAAAGAGATGATGTTAAGATCTGATGAGTTACTTAATGATATGGGAACTATATTAATAGGGAAGCAAGCTGTAGAATGCGGACTCATTGATGAAGAAGGTGGAATAAAGGATGCTTTATGTAAATTAAAAGAATTAATAAAGGAAAAAGAAAATAGTAAGGAATTATAAAAATATTATTATAAATATATTAAGCAATTTAAATGACAGAAATTTTATTTAAATTGCTTTTTTTTTATTAATGTTTATAATAATATTATGTAAAGAATTAACTTACAAAAAGTGGGATAATGCGAGGTGATTCTGTGTCTAGAAGTAAGGTAAAAAAGAGTAGCAGTAAAAAGAACACAAGTAAAAAAAGTAATACAAAAGAAAATGGAGATATTAAAGGTGTAATATATATAGCTTTAGGTATTTTATTATCTATAGCCATATATACCACTTGGGCAGGAGCTTTATCTACATTATCTAGAGAAGTAATTTATAAGATGATAGGAGTTAGTGCTTTTATTCTTCCAATGTATTTAATATATTTTGGCTATTGCACCATAGTTTCAAATGGAAATATAAAAATAACCAGGAGAGTTTTTGGACTTACATTAATTATATTTTCAATTACATTAGGTTGTGCTACAGCTAGTATAAATATATTAGAAGAAAAAAAAGGCTTTTATGATACTTGGAAATTAATATTGGAAACCCAAAGTATTCATGGGGGGCTTTTAGGGCACACAATAACTTATCCTTTAGGGATGTTGATTGGTTTTATAGGGTCTTATATTTTATATTTAGCAATTATATCAATTGGTATTATACTTATGTCTGATATTACATTATACGATATAGCTTTAATATTTAAGAGTAAATTTAGTAAAGGAGAAAAAATTAAAGCTAAAAAATCAAAAGAAAATAATATTAAGGAAAAGGTACCTTTAATTGAAGTTGTACCTAAAGAAGAAGAAAAAGAAAGAGAAGAATTTATAAAGGGTATAAACAATAAAATAAAAATCTTAGATTTTATGAAAAATTCTTCTTTAGAAGATAGTATGCTAGAAGCTTCTATTGATGAAAATAATTTAAAAGAAGATAATCCCTTTAATATAGAAGTATTTAATGAAGAAAAACAAGCAAATAGCAGAGAACCTGTATATGAAGAGAAAAATAAGAAAAAAGAAAAATTAGACAATTCTGTAAAGGATGTAGTAAGTAAAGAAATAGAAGAAAGCTTAACTACAGAAAAAAAAGAAGAGAAGATTTATATTCATCCTTCAATAGAATTATTAAATATTAATAGTAAAACAAAATTAAAAAGTGAAGATAAAAAAGAGCTAATAGAGAATGCAGGTAAATTAAAAGAAATATTAAATGATTTTGGAGTAGAGGCTAATGTTGTTCAAGTAACTAAAGGACCATCTGTTACAAGATTTGAAATACAGCCTAGTCCTGGGGTTAAAGTTTCTAAAATCGTTAATTTACAAGATGATATTGCTTTAGGATTAGCGGCAAGTGGTGTAAGAATGGAAGCTCCTATTCCAGGTAAAGCTGCAATAGGGATTGAAGTTCCAAATAATAAGCAAACAGCAGTTTTTTTAAGAGAAGTATTAGATTCAGAGGAATTTAAAACTAGTAAAAAGAAGCTAGCTTTTGCCTTAGGAAAAGATATATCAGGAAAATGTGTTGTGGGAGATTTAGCAACTATGCCGCATACATTAATTGCAGGGGCTACTGGTTCTGGTAAATCAGTATGTATAAATACATTAATAGTAAGCTTGTTATATAAATATAGTCCGAAAGAAGTAAAATTATTAATGGTGGATCCTAAAGTTGTAGAACTTAGTGTCTATAATGGAATTCCTCACCTTTTAATACCAGTTGTAACAGATCCTAAGAAGGCAGCAGCTGCATTAAATTGGGCAGTTAATGAAATGAATAAGAGATATAAGCTTTTTGCAGAAGCATCTGTAAGAAATATAGAAAGCTATAATTCATTATTTGATAAAGGATTAATAGAAGAAAAATTACCATATACAGTAATTATTGTAGATGAGCTTGCAGATTTAATGATGGCATGCCCAAATGATGTAGAAGATTATATATGTAGGTTAGCACAAATGGCAAGAGCAGCAGGTATGCATTTAATAATAGCAACTCAAAGACCATCTGTAGATGTTATTACAGGAGTAATAAAAGCAAATATTCCATCAAGAATTTCTTTTGCTGTTTCCTCAGGTATAGATTCAAGAACAATACTAGATCAAACAGGTGCTGAAAAGTTACTTGGAAAAGGAGATATGCTTTATTATCCAATAGGAGAAAATAAACCTATAAGAGTTCAGGGTGCCTTTATATCTGAAGAAGAGGTGGAAAAGGTAGTAAATTTCATTAAGAATGAAGAAGAAGAAATCCAATATGAAGAATCAATTATAGAACATATTGAAAGTGAAAGCAAAGATGGAGGAAAGCTTTCAGAAGATAGTGATAGCGATGAACTTATAAATGAAGCAATTAAAATAGTTGTAGAATATAATCAAGCATCAACATCATTTCTTCAAAGAAAGCTTAGAATTGGATTTAATAGGGCTTCTAGAATAATGGATGAACTTGAAGAAAGAGGAATAATATCGGAAAAGGATGGAAGTAGACCAAGGCAAATATTAGTAACTAAAGAAGAATTAAATATTGAAGAGTAAAAAAACTTGTAAATATTATTTATCTACATTAAAATAATATTTAGGAAAAAATGAGTATATTTTAGAACTTAGGAGGAAAGACTTTGGAAAAATATAAAGTAGGTATGGTAAGCTTAGGCTGTGATAAGAATAGAGTAGATTCTGAACTTATTTTAGGAACCATAAATAAATTTTATGAAATAACAAATGACCCTAAAGAGGCTGAAATAATAATTGTAAATACATGTGGTTTTATAGAAAGCGCAAAACAAGAGTCAATTGATACTATACTTGAAATGGCTGAATATAAGCATAAATATAAATGTAAGATGTTAATTGCAACAGGATGTTTAACCCAAAGATATGGTGAGGAATTATTAGAACTAATGCCTGAAATAGATATACTTATGGGAGTTAATGATTATATGAAAATCCATAAGTTAATCCTAGATTTTATAAAGGGTGAAAGAAAAATATTTGCTGCAAATTATAGTGATGACAATATTAACGAAGGAGTAAGAGTACTTACTACTGATAAACATACAGCATATGTTAGAATAGCAGAAGGTTGTGACAATTATTGCACTTATTGTATAATTCCTAAAATAAGAGGTAAATTTAGAAGTAGATCTAAAGAATCCATATTAGAAGAAGTAAATACTCTTGCTAAGAATGGCGTTAAGGAAATTATTTTAATAGCTCAAGACTTAACTTATTATGGAGTAGATTTATATAAAGAAAATAAGCTGCATGAATTAATAAATAGTATTTCACAGGTTAATGGAATAGAGTGGATTAGACTTCTTTACTGCTATCCTGAAGAAATTACTGATGAGCTAATAAAAGAAATGGCTAATAATAAAAAGGTTGTTAAATATTTAGATTTACCAATTCAACATATTAGTAATAATATTCTAAAGAAGATGGCAAGAAGAACAAATAAAGAAACTATAATTGCTAAAATAGAAAAGTTAAGAAGAGAAGTGCCAGGAATAGCATTAAGAACTTCTTTAATAGTTGGTTTTCCAGGTGAAACTGAAGAAGATTTTAATGAGCTGTGTGAATTTTTAGAAGAACACAAGTTAGAAAATGTTGGGGTATTTAAATACTCTAAGGAAGAAGGTACTCCTGCTGCAAATATGTTAGATCAAATTGATGAAGATACAAAAGAACGTAGACAAGATAAGCTTATGAGAGTTCAGAAAAAAGTAGTAGAGAATTTAAACAAATTGAAAATATCAAAAGTTTATGATACTATAATAGAAAGAGAAAAAGGTAAGTTTTTCATTGGAAGAAGTTCAGAAATGGCACCTGAAATTGATGGAACCATATTAATAAAAAGTAAAGATAAATTAAAAAAAGGCGATATGGTAAAAGTAATAATTACAGAAGCTTTAGAGTATGATTTAGTAGGAGAGATATATGATGAATTTAGCAAATAAGCTAACTATGTTAAGAATATTTTTAGTTCCTTTATTTTTAATTTTTATTGCGGTTAAAAATATTCCCTATGGAACTTTTATAGCAACCTTTATATTCATAATTGCTTCATTAACTGACCAATTAGATGGATATATTGCTAGAAGCAGAAATCAAGTAACAAACTTTGGAAAGTTTATGGATCCTCTTGCAGATAAGCTTTTAGTTACAGCTGCACTAATATCATTAGTAGAGCTTCAAGTTGTGCCAGCATGGGCAACTGTAGTAATAATAGCTAGAGAATTTGCAGTATCAGGTCTTAGAACCATAGCTGCATCAGAAGGAAAAGTTATAGCTGCAAGTATGTGGGGAAAAGTTAAGACAGTAACGCAAATTGCTGCAATAATAGCCTTATTAATACAAATTAATATAGGAGCATCAAAACATTTAATCTCTTTAGTAGAAAGTAGTACAATAATTAAGGATATATTCAATTATGGTCCTAAATTATTATTGCTTTTAGCTGTAATAATGACATTAATATCAGGTTATGATTATTTCAAAAAGAATTTAAATATAATAAATTCTAATAAATAGTTTAAATTGCTTAAAATAGGATATAATTTATAAGAGTTCCTGCTCACAGAGTTGGAACTCTTACTACTAAAAAATAAATAAATTACAAACTATATTGACTATAGTCAATATATGTTTTATAATTTATATACAGAACAAGTGTTCTTATAGAGAGGAAGGTGCTATATGGGAAATATAGATATGGATAAGCTAAAAGCTATAGAAAATGCAATGAGTCAAATTGAAAAGCAATTTGGTAAGGGATCAGTTATGAAACTAGGAGAAGATAGTTCTTTAAATATTGAAGCTATTTCAACTGGATGCCTTGATTTAGACATAGCTTTAGGAGTAGGGGGAGTCCCTAAAGGAAGAATTGTAGAAATATACGGACCTGAAAGTTCAGGTAAAACAACAGTTGCATTGCACATTGCAGCTGAAGCTCAAAAAAGAGGCGGAGCAGTTGCCTTTATAGATGCTGAACATGCTTTAGATCCAAGTTATGCTAGAAATTTAGGCGTTGATACAGAAAATCTTATAGTTTCACAACCAGATACAGGAGAACAAGGTCTTGAAATTGCAGAAGCTTTAGTTCGTTCAGGAGCCATAGACGTTATAGTAGTTGACTCTGTTGCAGCATTAGTTCCAAGAGCTGAAATAGATGGTGAAATGGGAGATTCTCACGTTGGTCTTCAAGCAAGACTTATGTCACAAGCTTTAAGAAAATTAACAGGTACTATCCAAAAGACTGGATGTGTAGCTATATTTATTAACCAATTAAGAGAAAAAGTTGGAGTTATGTTTGGTAATCCAGAAACAACAACTGGAGGTAGAGCATTAAAATTCTATGCTTCTGTAAGACTTGATGTAAGAAGAATAGATTCTATTAAGCAAGGAGAAAGCATAGTAGGTAACAGAACAAGAGTTAAGGTAATGAAGAATAAAGTTGCTCCACCATTTAAACAAGCTGAATTTGATATTATGTATAATGAAGGAATATCAAGAACAGGTAACATAGTTGATGTTGGTGTAAAAGAAGGAATAGTGCAAAAAAGTGGAGCTTGGTTCTCTTATGGAGATATAAGGTTAGGACAAGGAAGAGAAAATGCTAAGCAATATTTAAAGGATAATCCAGAGACTGCACTTGATATAGAAAATCAAATCAGAAGTAAATATGAATTACCTATAATGCAAGAAACTACTGTTAAAGCAAAGAAAGATAAAGAAAAAGATAAAGAGTAATAAATATAGTTAATTTTGAATATAATTATATAAATATGATAATAATATAATCGATAGTATAATTTATTATGCTATCGATTTTTTAATTATTTATTGTAATAATTAAAAAATTAATATTAATATCTGTTATTTAAGCATTAACTGTTATATTGTATTATATAAGTAACTTGACATAATTTTAATTTTAATATAAAATAATAACAAATACTGGTTTTATCATATTTCATATATCAGTTAGATTAAGTATGATACCTCTACATTTTCATTTAAGCATAATTGTTTATATGAATGGAGGAGGTGTTTTTATGGAGAAGATTCTTATAGGTATAATAATTTATATTGTAATATTAATTGTATCAGGTTTATTACTATATAAAGCTATACAAAGTGCTTCTAAAAAGAAAATAGAAGGCTTGGAAAGAGAAGCTGAAATCCTTTTAGAAAATGCTAAAAGAGAAGCAGAAGCGACTAAGAAAGAGTCAATATTAGAGGCTAAAGAAGAAGTTCATAAACTTAGAAACGATTTAGACAGAGATTCAAGAGAAAGAAGAAATGAAATTCAGAGACTTGAAAGAAGAATAATTCAAAGAGAAGAAGCTTTGGATAAAAAATCAGATCTTTTAGAAAAGAAAGATGAAGCTCTAAATAAAAAGTTACAAGAAATCGATGAAATGGAAGCAAATGTACAGGAACTACATTCTAAGAGGAGAGAGGAACTTGAAAGAGTTGCATCTTTATCTACTGATGAAGCTAGAGAAATCCTATTAGAAGAAGTTAGAAGAGAGATAACTCATGAAACTGCTATTATGATCAAAGATATAGAATCTAGAGCTAAAGAAGAAGCAGAGAAAAAAGCTAGAGAAATTATAACAACTGCAATTCAAAGATGCGCAGCTGATCATGTATCAGAATCAACAGTACATGTTGTAGCCCTTCCAAATGATGAAATGAAGGGTAGAATTATAGGTAGAGAAGGTAGAAATATCAGAACTCTTGAAACATTAACAGGAGTTGATTTAATTATAGATGATACTCCAGAAGCTGTTATTTTATCAAGTTTTGATCCTATAAGGAGAGAAATAGCTAAAATAGCATTAGAAAAGTTAATTGTGGATGGTAGAATTCATCCAGCTAGAATCGAGGAAATGGTAGAAAGAGCTACTAAAGATGTGGAAAATGATATAAAAGAAGAAGGAGAACAAGCAACTCTAGAAACTGGAGTTCATGGTGTTCATCCTGAAATCATAAAACTACTTGGTAGGCTAAAGTATAGAACTAGTTATGGACAAAATGTGTTAAAGCATTCCATTGAAGTTTCATATTTAGCAGGTGTTATGGCAGCAGAATTAGGTTTAGATGTAAGTTTAGCTAAGAGGGCAGGATTATTACACGATATCGGTAAAGTAGCAACTAAAGAAGAAGAAGGTCGTCATGCAGTTATAGGTGGTGACTTAGCTAAGAAATATGGAGAATCACCAGTAGTGGCAAATGCCATCGCAGCTCATCACGGAGATGTGGAAATGTTAACTTTAGAAGCTGTTTTAGTTCAAGCAGCTGATGCAATATCAGCAGCTAGACCAGGGGCTAGAAGAGAAACATTAGAGGCATATATTAAGAGGTTAGAAAAACTCGAAGAAATTGCGAATTCTTATGAAGGTGTAGAAAAATCATATGCAATTCAAGCTGGTAGAGAGATTAGAATTATGGTTAAACCAGAACATTTAGATGATGCTGGATCTGTAGAATTAGCTAGAAGTTTAGCTAAAAATATAGAAGAACAATTAGAATATCCAGGTCAAATTAAAATTAACGTTATTAGAGAAACAAGAGCAGTAGATTATGCTAAGTAATATAAAGTACATTTTGTGTTAAACAAAATGTACTTTATTTTTATTTAAAAAAATTTTTCATAATAAAGAAGGATTTTAAAAGAATATATAGAATATATAAATAGCAAGAGTAATTTCTTGTAAAATTGTAAACGATTTTTATCTAGGAGGTAAATATAAGTGGAAGTATTAAAAGTTTCAACAAAATCAAATCCTAATTCAGTGGCAGGTGCTTTAGCTGCCATTATTAAAGAAAAAAATATAGTAGAAATCCAAGCAGTAGGAGCAGGTGCTATAAATCAAGCAGTAAAAGCAATTGCTATAGCAAGAGGCTTCGTTGCCCCTAGCGGAAAAGATATTGTTTGTGTTCCAGCATTCACTGATATAGAAATTGATGGTGAAGAAAGAACAGCAATAAAACTAATCGTGCAACCAAGATAGTATTTTGTAAGGAATTATAAAAAAGTAAATTAATTTAGGGGAAAAAGAAAAGGACTACAAATAAGTAGTTCTTTTTCATTATATATAGAAATTAGTGATTATAAGCCTTGAATTTTTTTAAAATTACATATATAATGAAATAGTTAAATAGATAACTATTTTAAAAAATTAGTAAAGAGGTGTGTATAATGGTATCTAAAGAAGTTGTAGTAAACAACGGAACTGGTTTACATGCGAGACCAGCAACTTTATTAGTTAAAAAAGCTTCATCTTTCAAATCAGATGTAAGCATAGAATTTAATGGAAAGAAAGCAAATGTTAAAAGCTTAATCGGAGTTCTTTCTTTAGGAGTAACTAAAGGAGCAGCTATAACAGTTTTAGCTAGTGGTGATGATGAAGCTCTAGCAGTTGAAGAAATAGCTAACTTAATAGCAAATTTAGAAGATTAATAAAAAAAAGTGCCCTAGGGCACTTTTTTATTTCTTTGTTATAAAATTTATTCGATAAAATTAATTTTAGAGCATTATAGTATTTATGTAGTTAGCTATTAATATCAAAAGGATTACATTTAAATAATAATATTATTAAATCTATAGCAGCAGCAAAAACAATAATATAAATTAATCTTTGTAAAATTACAGAACCTGCAACTAGTATAGCAACAAGATTTACACTAAAAATACCAATAAGCCCCCAATTAATTGCCCCAATTAAAACTAAAATAAAAGATATCTTGTCTAATAAGTTTATTTTACACATTAACTATTCCCCCTATATATAATATACAATATAATATATTGTAATAAGAAAAAAATATAACCTAAAATTATTATAAAAAGCTGAAAATAAAAAAGAATTATGCTATAATACGAATGATGAAGTAAAAAGTGAAATATTTATTCGGAGGTTTTCAAAGGATGAGAGATTTATATAATTCACCATTAAACTCAAGATATGCATCAAAAGAAATGAGTTACATATTTTCTGATGACATGAAATTTTCAACGTGGAGAAAGCTATGGGTAGCTTTAGCTGAAGGAGAAAGAGAATTAGGTTTAAATATAAGTGAGGAGCAAATAAATGAATTAAAAGCAAACATATATAATATAAATTATGATGATGCTATTAAAAGGGAAAAAGAAGTTAGACATGATGTAATGAGTCATGTATATGCTTATGGACTTCAATGCCCTAAAGCTAAGGGAATAATACATTTAGGGGCAACAAGCTGCTATGTAGGTGATAATACTGATATTATAATTATGAGAGACGGACTATTATTAATTAAAAAGAAAATAGTAACTGTTCTAAATCATTTATCAAATTTTGCTATTAAGTATAAAGATATGCCTACCTTAGGATTTACTCATTTTCAGCCAGCACAATTAACAACTGTAGGTAAAAGGGCAACTCTTTGGATGCAAGATTTATTACTAGATATAGAAAACATAGACTTTTTATTATCAACATTAAAATTAAGAGGAGTTAAAGGAACTACAGGAACTCAAGCTAGTTTTATGACTTTATTCGATAACGATGAAGAAAAAGTAAAGGCTTTAGATAAAATCGTAGCTAAGAAAATGGGGTTTGAAAGTAGTTATGGTGTGACAGGTCAAACTTATCCAAGAAAATTAGATTCAATAGTTTTAAATAGATTATCAGAAGTTGCACAAAGTGCATATAAATTTAGTAATGATTTAAGATTACTACAAAGTATGAAGGAAATTGAAGAACCTTTTGAGAAAAATCAAATAGGATCATCAGCAATGGCATATAAGAGAAATCCTATGAGAAGTGAAAGAATGAGTTCATTAGCAAGATATGTTATAGTAAACTCTTTAAATCCTGCAATTACTGCAGCCACTCAATGGTTTGAAAGAACATTAGATGATTCAGCAAACAAAAGAATTTCGGTAGCAGAAGCCTTTTTAGCATTAGATGGAGTACTTAATTTATATATAAATATAGCAGAAAACATGGTTGTTTATGAAAAAGTTATAAAAGCTCATGTAAATAACGAACTTCCATTTATGGCTACAGAAAATATTATGATGGAAACTGTAAAAAGAGGTGGAGATAGACAAGAACTTCATGAAAAGATAAGAGTTCATTCAATGGCGGCTGCTGAAAGAGTAAAAGGAGAAGGATTAAACAACGATCTTATTGAAAGAATAATTAAGGATGATAGCTTTAAATTAACTAGAGAAGAAATAATAGATATTATAGATCCTAGTAAATTTGTTGGTAGAGCACCTAGTCAAGTTGTTGAATTTATAGATAACTATATAAAGCCAGTTATAGAAGAGAATAAAGAAGCATTAGATATAAAAAGTGAAATAAATGTTTAAAATATAAAATAAAAAATATAATGTTAGCTTAACTTTAAATCCTAGAGTTAATTACTAACATTATATTTTTTTATTTTTGAATAAAATAAAAAAACTTGTAAAGAATTAATAGATAAGATGAGATGTGGAGGAAAGTTATGGATACTAATAACAGCAATTATATTAGTAAATGTATTAGTTGTCATGGAACTGGGAGAGTAAAATGTGATTGTGGTGAAGAAAATTATCCAAATGAAAAGTGTTTAACTTGTGGGGGAAAGGGAGATTTTGAGTGTCCCTTTTGTGAAGGTGAAGGAAAGATATAATACTATTAATTATTAGTTGCAATAAAGAGGCTACTTTTGTAGCCTCTTTATAATTATTATTTTATTTATAGTAGGAAAGATAATTATATTTATAACTATTTAGATTATGGATAAGTAAAGTAATATAAATATCTATCATCTTTTTTATAGCAAAAAGAATATAAATTAATAATATAATAA
>OGSQ01000219.1_pt1 | contig 33372 bp, 29 predicted proteins | sample 1573921 | NCBI WGS metagenome assembly OGSQ01 (sample SAMN03295832, study PRJEB24534) | human gut metagenome | isolation source: fecal sample 7 from infant 4 | host: Homo sapiens | place: USA: Pittsburgh, PA | collected 2014-07 | reverse complement strand
ATTTATATATTAGTAATAAATTTTTACATAAAAATAAGAGGTTGTCTAAGCAACCTCTTTATTTTTAAGTTATTTACTTAAATATTCATCTATTGCAGTAGCAGCTTTTTTACCTGCTCCCATTGCTAGTATTACTGTTGCAGCACCTGTTACAGCATCTCCCCCAGCATATACTCCTTCTTTTGTTGTGTGTCCATTTTCATCAGCAATTATACACTTCCACTTATTAATTTCTAATCCCTTTGTTGTTGATGAAATTAATGGATTTGGTGAAGTTCCAAGAGACATTATAACAGTATCAACATCCATAATGTATTCTGATCCTTCTTTAACTATAGGTTTTCTTCTTCCTGACTCATCTGGCTCTCCAAGTTCCATTTCTACACACTTCATACCTTGTACCCAACCATTTTCATCTACTAATATTTCAGTAGGATTAGTTAGTACATCAAAAATTACACCTTCTTCTTTTGCATGATGTACTTCTTCTATTCTTGCTGGAAGTTCAGATTCACTTCTTCTGTAAACTATATGAGTTTCAGAACCTAGTCTTAAAGCAGTTCTTGCTGCATCCATTGCAACATTTCCGCCTCCTACAACTGCAACTTTCTTACCTATTTTAACAGGAGTATGATATTCTTCTTTAAATGCCTTCATTAAGTTAACTCTTGTTAAGAATTCATTTGCGGATAATACTCCATTTGCATTTTCCCCTTGTATTCCCATAAACTTAGGAAGACCTGCACCAGATCCTATAAATACAGCACTGAAATTTTCAACTTCCATAAGTTCGTCAATAGTTATAGTTCTACCAACAATTACATTTGTTTCTATAGTGACACCAAGTTTTTTGATATTTTCTATTTCTGGTCTAACAACATCATCCTTAGGTAATCTAAATTCAGGAATTCCATAAACTAAAACTCCACCTGGTTCATGTAAAGCTTCAAATATAGTTACATCATAGCCCTTTTTAGCTAATTCTCCTGCACAAGTTAATCCTGCTGGGCCACTTCCTATTACTGCAACTTTCTTATTTTTAAGTTCTTCTCTATTAGCTAAATCTATATTATTTTTTCTTGACCAGTCTGCTATAAATCTTTCTAATTTTCCTATTGAAACAGGTTCTCCTTTAATTCCTAGTACACACTTACCTTCACATTGACTTTCTTGTGGACAAACTCTTCCACAAACTGCTGGTAATGCACTATATTTAGCTACATCCTTAGCAGCCTCTTCAAATTCACCTTTTTTCATATATGATATAAAGTTTGGTATGTTTATAGATACAGGGCAACCATCTACACATTTAGGATTTTTGCATCCTAAACATCTACTTGCTTCTCTTATTGCCTCTTCATCTGTATATCCAAGACATACTTCTTCAAAGTTTTTTGCTCTTACTTCTGGATTTTGCTCTGCTATAGGTACTCTTTTCATTCTATCTTGTACTTGAACGCTCATAACTATTCCACCTTACAACCACAACCACCATGATTGTGAGTGTCCCCTTCTTCTAATTTTAACTGTTCTCTACCTTCTTCAGTTTTATACATTGTTTGTCTTCTCATAGATTCATCAAAATCTACTAGATGCCCATCAAATTCTGGTCCATCAACACAAGCAAATTTAACTTTTCCACCAACAGTAACTCTACAAGCACCACACATTCCAGTTCCATCTACCATTATTGGATTTAAGCTTACTGTAGTTGGTATATTAAGTTCTTTAGTTAAAATTGACATAAACTTCATCATTATCATTGGTCCAATTACTACAGCATGGTCATATTTTTTACCTTTTTCTTCTACTAAATATTTTAAACAATCTGTTACTCTTCCATTAAATCCATATGTTCCATCATCAGTTGATATATATAAATTTCCTGCAACTGCTTTTAATTCTTCTTCTAATATTAATAAATCTTTAGTCCTACTTCCAACGATTACATCGCAGTCAACTCCATGCTCCTTCATCCACTTAACTTGAGGATATACTGGCGCTGCTCCTACACCACCTGCAATAAAAATAATATTTTTCTTTTTTAATTCCTCAATATCTTCGTGAATAAATTCACTAGGTTGTCCAAGAGGACCAACAAAGTCAGCTACATATTCCCCTACTTCAAAACTAGCAAGTTCTCTTGTCCCTCTTCCAACGGCTTGAAAAACTATGCTTACTGTACCCTTTTCTGGATTATAATCAGCTATTGTAAGTGGTATTCTTTCACCCTTGTCATCATTCTTAATAATAATAAACTGACCTGGCTTAGCTGATTTGGCAACTCTAGGAGCTTCTATATCCATTAGGTATATATTTTCTGTAAGCTCTCTCTTATTAACTATCTTATACATAATTGTCCCCCTCATAATTTATATCTCAATTATTATATTAACATTTTTCGAATTTTCATACAATTGTTTATTACATTTTTTCGTCTTTTTTAATGCCAAAAGTTACCTCAAACAGAACTAATATCTATTGAGGTAACTCTCGTCAAATATTTGTCATACTAAATTATTAATGCTAAAAATCAACCTTTGTTCCATAATATGTGCATTCAAATAATTTTGCCATTGTTTCATCATCTATTTTTCTTGGATTAGATCCAGTACATGCATCTAATACTGCATTATGAGAAATAAATTCTAAGTTTGCTTTAAAGTCTTCTTCTGTTATTCCATATTCTTTTACTGTGTGAGGAATATTTAATTCTGTATTTAATTTATTAATCATTTCAATTAATGAATCTGTTAATTCTGCGTCTGTTTCTCCCTTTAATTTTAAAGCTCTAGCTATATCAGCATATCTATCTTCACATTTAACTCTGTTATATTGGATTACAAATGGTAAGAAGATTGCATTTGCACATCCATGAGGAATATGAAATACTGCACCTGTTTTGTGTGCCATTGAGTGAACTATTCCAAGTAAAGCATTTGAGAATGCCATTCCTGCTAAGCATTGTGCTTCATGCATTAAGTTTCTTGCTTCTACATCTCCTTTATATGACTTAACTAAATTTTCTTTAACCATTTCAATCGCCTTCATTGCCAATGGATCTGAAAAATTAGATCTAAGTGATGCTGTATAAGCTTCAATTGCATGTGTTAATGCATCCATACCAGTATGTGCTACAAGTTTAGCTGGCATAGTTTGAGCTAAATCTGGATCTACTATTGCTATATCTGGAGTTATATTAAAGTCTGCTAGTGGATATTTAATCTTAGCCTTATAATCAGTAATTACTGAAAAAGCTGTAACTTCTGTAGCCGTACCACTTGTTGATGGAATTGCTACAAATTTAGCTTTTTGTCTAAGTTCTGGTAATCCAAATGGAACAACTGCTTGCTCAAATGTGAAATCAGGATATTCGTAGAAAATCCACATTGCCTTTGCAGCATCTATTGGTGAACCACCACCCATTGCAACAATCCAATCTGGTTCAAATCTTCTCATTGCTTCTGCACCCTTCATAACAGTTTCAACTGATGGATCTGGTTCTACTCCTTCAAATAATTCAACTTCCATTCCTGCTTCTTTTAAATATGTTTCAACTCTATCTAAGAATCCAAAACGTTTCATTGAACCTCCACCGATTACAACAAAAGCTTTTTTCCCTTTTAAATTCTTTAATTCTTCTAATGATCCCTTTCCATGATATAAGTCTCTTGGTAACGTGAAACGTGCCATAATAAACCTCCCATAAGTATAAAATTATTTTTACTCTCACTTATTATTAAGCAAGTGTTGTGCCAATTGTTTTTTATTTAACAATATTGTTAAATAATTCACCTTTATAAATATATTTACCTCTAAAAAAAATAATACTGTCATAAAATTGAACATATATAAATACTTTAAATTGTTCAAATTTATGACAGTGTCCTATTATTGCGCATTTGCCTTTTCTATATTTAAATTATATTTTTTTATCTTAAGATATAATGTATTCCTACTTACCCCTAGTGCTTTTGCAGTTCTAGTAATATTATATTCATTATACTTTATAGCATTTATAATAGCTTCTCTTTCTATAAAATCTAAATTCAAGTTCTTATTACTTACATCCTTTGAATCTATAATATTATTTTTCTTTACTATTTCTTTATTTATATCTTCAAATTCATCTAGAAAATCAGGAGATAGTTCACCGTTTAAATTAACTATGTTTTCAATGCAATTTTCTAACTGTCTTATATTTCCCTTCCATTCATAGCTTAATAATCTTTCCATAAGCTTATCACTTAACTTAGGTATATCTTTTTCTAATTTAAGTGACTTAGCCCTTAAGAAATACTCAATTAAAAGATTTATATCTCCACTTCTTTCTCTTAAAGGTGGTAATTTTATTGGAATAACACATAGTCTATAAAATAAATCTTCTCTGAATCTTCCTTCTCTAACTTCTATTTTTAAATTTTTATTTGTAGCAGCTATTACCCTCATATCTACTGGAATTTCTTTGCTTCCACCTAACCTTGTTACTCTTCCTTCTTGTAGAACTCTAAGAAGTTTAACTTGCATATCTAAAGGCATTTCTCCAATTTCATCTAAAAATAAAGTTCCTCCATTTGCTAATTCAATTTTACCTATTTTTCCTCCTTTTTTCCCACCTGTAAAGGTTCCTTCTTCATATCCAAATAGCTCACTTTCAATAATATTCCATGGTATTGCTCCACAATTTATAGCTATAAATTTATTATTTTTTCTTATGCTATAATTATGAATAGCTTGTGCTAATACTTCTTTTCCTGTTCCACTTTCTCCTTGTATTAATACTGTTGATGGGCTATTGGCTATAATTTTACAATTTGTAATTACATTTTTAATAGCATCACTTTTCCCTATAATATCACTAAAGGTAAAGAAAGCTCCTGTAAAACTACTTTCAATGTCTTTTTCTCTTATCTTTCCTAAGGTTGCAACAATTCCTATAACTTTATCTCCATGCTTTATTCCCTTAAGTATAACTTCTGTTTTATACTTACTATTATGACTTAACTTTATTTCTCTTCTTAAGCTTTCATTATTCTTTGACATTCTTTCTATTATATTCTTAAAATTCGGCACTATATAATTAATATCTTCATTTATTAAGTTATGATTTTTCTTATCTAAAATTTTTAATCCTAACTCATTAATATTAATTATTTTTCCATAGGTATCTATTATGATTATTCCTTTATCCACATTTTCTATAACTGTTTTCATATAATTATATGTTTGGTTTAATATATTCTTAGTATTGATTCTTAATATTTCATTTTCAATTGCCTTAACGCCAAATATAACTAACCCTAAGGTATGTGGATGCTTCATATTGCTTTTTCCTGTTAAGTTTAAAGTACCAATTATTTCGCCCTTACTATTATGGATAGGTGCTGCTGAGCAAGTTAAACTTTGAAATATTGATATATAATGCTCTTTTGCAGTAATTTGAATACATCTATCCTCTGATATTGCCATAGACATTGCATTGGTACCCATATTTTTTTCATCCATATAGGCTCCAACCTTTAAATTCAATTTTTCTAATTCATCTCTAATTTCACTAGCTCCTCTAATATATAGAATACATCCATTTTTATCAGTTAATATTATAATAAAGTCTTTATCATCAACAGATTCAGCTACCATATCTATATATGGCTTAGATATTTCAATAAGCTCCTTATTAACTTCTAGAATTTTTTTAAGTTCATCCCCAGTTAGCATTATCTTTGAGTGATTTATATCTTTATTTACTCCATAAACTTCACTTCTTTTATGGGATTCTTCAATTAACAAATTTTTATTAAGCATATATCTATACCTCATATCTTTTATATTAATTTTCATTTATAGTTATAGTTTACTATCAAGATAGAATATTTTCCATCAAAAGTGAATATGTGTGTATAATTAGTAATTTAGAATAATAAAATAAACTCCAAGTAGACACAACATCTCACTTATACTTGGAGTTTAAATTTAATACATTTTTAGCATGTTATAACTATAATAATCTTAATAACATCAATAAATTTACAAGTTTAAAATATTCATAAACTCTTCACCTGTTATAGTCTCATTTTGATAAAGGTACTGTGCTAGTTCATCTAGTTTAGCGCGATTATCCATGATAATTTTAGTAGCTTTTTTATATTGCTTCTTAATTATTTCAACTACCTGACGGTCAATTTCTCTTTGGGTTTCAGCAGAACATACAAGAGAAGTATCTCCTCCAAGATATTGGTTTGTAACAGTTTCCATTGCCACCATTCCAAAATCCTCGCTCATACCATAACGGGTAATCATTGCACGTGCAAGTTTTGTCGCTTGTTCTATATCATTGGAAGCCCCTGTAGAAATAGAGCCTACAGCAATTTCTTCTGCTACTCTTCCACCAGTAAAGGTTGCAATCTTATTTTCTATTTCTTCCTTACTCATAAGGTAATGATTTGAGTTTTCTATTTGCATAGTATACCCAAGCGCTCCTGAAGTTCTAGGAACAATAGTAATTTTTTGCACTGGAGCAGAATTTGTTTGTTTAGCTGCAACAAGGGCATGACCAATTTCGTGATAAGAAACTATCATTTTTTCCTTATCGCTTAAAATAGCATTTTTCTTTTGGTATCCTGCAATAACAACTTCTATACTTTCCTCTAAATCCGCTTGTTTTACTGCTTTTCTTCCGCTACGTATTGCCCTAAGTGCCGCTTCGTTGACTATGTTAGCAAGTTCAGCACCAGATGCTCCAGAAGCCATACGTGCAACAGTTGAATAATCAATACCAGACTCTGTTTTCACTTTTTTAGCATGAACCTTAAGAATTTCTTCACGTCCCTTAAGATCTGGAAGTTCTACTGGCACACGACGGTCAAAACGACCTGGTCTTGTCAGTGCTGGATCAAGGGATTCTGGTCTATTGGTAGCTGCAAGAATAACAACACCTGTATTACCTTCGAAGCCATCCATTTCAGTAAGCAATTGGTTAAGAGTCTGCTCACGCTCATCGTTACCACCAATATTACCATCACGCTTTTTACCTATTGCATCAATTTCATCAATAAATATAATACACGGTGCTTTTTCTTTTGCCTGCTTAAAAAGATCACGTACCTTTGAAGCACCCATTCCAACGAACATTTCTACAAATTCAGAACCAGACATAGAGAAAAATGGTACATTAGCTTCACCTGCAACTGCTTTTGCAAGCATAGTTTTACCTGTTCCAGGAGGCCCTACAAGAAGAATACCCTTAGGCATAGAAGCTCCTATTTCTTCATATTTTTTAGGATTATCTAAGTATTCTACTATTTCAGTAAGATTTTCTTTTGCCTCATCTTCTCCTGCAACATCAGAAAACTTAATTCCATTTGATGATTTAACATAGACCTTAGCATTACTCTTTCCTAAATTAAACATCATAGAATCGTTTCCTTTGCCTACCTTTTTCATAAGCTGTCTTGATATAAGCTGTCCTATTCCATAAAAGATTATAATTGGTAAAATCCAGCTTAGTAGAAAACTCAAAATAGGAGAAGTTTCTTCTACGATTTCACTTGAAAACACAGCCCCAGAATTATGTAGGCGCTCAACAAGACCAGGATCATTCATTAAACCAGTTTTATATATATTCTCCTCTGTTTTATCTGTGAACAGAATACGATTATCTTGAATTTCCACTTTTCCTATTTCTCCCTGTCCGGTCATTGTCATAAATGTACCATAATCCACCTCTTTAATCTGCCTCTCTGCAATGTATGGCATAGCAATAAGATTGAATAGTATAAGTATAAATAGAACAATACCGTAATAGTATATAAATGGCTTTTTTTCTTTTTTTATTTCATTCATAAAATTCTCTCCTTTTTTAATTTAAGTTAGATAATTTCAATCTTGTCTTCTCAAATTATTTTATTAACTCCTATATTTTTTGTCAAGGTTTGGTATAAATGTAAAGTAAATCTTGTGCTATTTATTAATTATTAAATAAAAAGAGCCATGCACTAATTTTTAGTACACAACTCTTTTTGAATTAAATTAATATCTATTAGATTCTTTTAATTGTCTTTCTATGTCTCTCTTATGAGCTTTTTCTATCATTGAATCTCTCTTATCGTAGTTCTTTTTACCTCTGCATAAGCCAAGAGCTACCTTTACCTTACCATTTTTTAAGTATAAGGATAATGGAACTAATGTATATCCTTGTTGTGATACTAAGCCATTAAATCTAGCAATTTGCTCTTTATGAAGTAAAAGCTTTCTTTCTCTTAAAGGATCAACATTAAATATATTACCTTGCTCATAAGGACTTATATGCATATTCTTTACTATTATTTCACCGTTATCTACATCTGCATAGCAATCTTTTAAATTACATTTACCTGCTCTTATAGATTTAACTTCAGTTCCAACTAAAGCTATTCCAGCTTCTATAGTTTCTTCCACAAAATAATCATGTCTAGCTTTTCTATTTTCAGCTAACGAATTACTATTTTTCTTCCTTACCATAATCTCACCACGCATTTTATTTTTACTTATTAAGTATATCAATTTATTAAACAATAACCAAAACTTTAAATTTATTGGACTAAGAAATTATTCTAATTCTTCTTCTTCATCCTCTTCTAATAAATCACTTTTTATATTCACTTTAGCTTCATTTATTTTTTCAATTGTCTTTTCACTTGGAACTATTTCTTCTTTAACTTCTTCTTCAATTAAATCGAAATATACTTCTCTATTGTCTATATCAACTCTAGTACATCTTACCTTTACTTCGTCTCCTAATCTGTAAACCTTCTTAGTTCTTTCTCCTATTAGGCATAAATGAGCTTCATCATAAATATAATAATCATCATCTAAAGCTGTAATATGGATTAATCCTTCTATTGTATTTGGAAGTTCTGCAAATAATCCAAAGGATGTAACTGAAGAAATAATAGCAGAGAATTCTTCTCCAATTCTTTCTTGCATATATTCTGCTTTCTTTAAATCATCAACTTCTCTTTCAGCTTCTTGAGCTAATCTTTCCATTTCAGAGGATTGCTTTGATGCAATTTCTACTATATTAGATAATTTTGCAATTCTCTTTTCATCGATTTTTCCATTTAATTGTTCTTTAATAATTCTATGGATTTGTAAATCTGGATATCTTCTTATAGGTGATGTAAAGTGACAATAATATTTAGCTGCAAGACCAAAGTGACCTACACATTCTGGAGAATATTTTGCTTGCATCATTGAACGTAATAGTAATGTACTTACTACAGTTTCTTCTTTTTTACCCTTAACCTTATCAAGTATATCTTGAAGAGCTCTTGGATGTGCTTCCTGTCCCCATCTAACTACATAACCTAAGTTATATACAAATTCCTTAAACTTTTCTAGCTTTTCTTCATCTGGATCTTCATGAATTCTATATACGAATGGTAGATTAGTCCAATACATATGTTCTGCAATAGTTTCATTACAAACTAACATAAATTCTTCTATTATTCTATTTGCAATGGCTCTATCGTAAGGCTTAATATCTACTGGTTTTCCTAAATCATTTAATATTATCTTTGATTCTTCAAAATTAAAATCAATAGCTCCTCTTCTCATTCTCTTTTCACGTAAAATATTACAAAGCTCTTCCATAGCCTTAAAATCATCAACTAAATAATCATATCTCTTTATTAGCTCTTCATCATTATTTTCAAGAATTTTTGTAACATCAGTATAAGTCATTCTCTCACTAGTTTTTATAACTGTTTCTTCTATTTCGTGTTGAATTACCTTTCCCTTGTTATCTATAATCATAAAGCAGCTTAATGCTAATCTATCAACCTTAGGATTTAAAGAACATATTCCATTAGATAATTTTTTAGGAAGCATTGGTATAACTCTATCTATTAAATAAACAGAAGTTGCTCTCTTTAAAGCTTCTCTATCTAAAGGATTTTTTTCTTTTACATAGTGAGATACATCTGCAATATGAACTCCTAATCTAAACTTACCATTATCAAGTCTTTCAATAGATACAGCATCATCTAAATCCTTAGCATCTTCTCCATCTATAGTTACCATTCTTAAATTTCTAAGGTCAACTCTTCTTGCATATTCCTTTTCTGGAATTTCTTCTTCTATGTTTTCTGCATAGTTTAATACCTTAGCTGGAAACTCTTCTGGTAAGCCATATTTCTTTATAATTGTAAGAATATCTAACCCCTTATCTCCCTTTTTGCCTAGTACTTCTTTAACTACACCTTCTGGGCTTCTTCTTTTATCTGCCCATTTTACAATTTCGCAAATTACTAAATCACCTTCATTTGCTCCATTTCTATCTTTTTTAGATATGAAGATATCTTGATTTAATCTAGAATCCTCTGGAACTACAAAACCGAAGTTTCTACTATCTTCATATACACCTATAATCTTATTATTTGCTCTGCTTAATACTTCTTTTACTTCACCTTCACGCTTTTTACCATTAATATCTTCTCTTGTTATTTGAACTAGAACCTTATCTCCATTCATTGCTCCATTCATAGAAGAACTTGGTACAAAGACATCTTTTTCTCCTTCAGTTTCTGGTATTAAAAATCCATATCCCTTTGAATGAACTTCTAATTTTCCTGAAATTAATCCAAGTCTTTCTGGAACTCCAAACTTATCCTTTTTAGTTCTAACAATAAGTCCTTCTTTTTCCATAGTCTTTAGTACTTTTTTAAAGGATTTATATTCGTCGGGATTTATATCAAATACAGATACTAACTCTTGAATGTCCATTGGTCTGTATGCTTCTTCTCTCATAAAGCTTAACAAAGTTTCTTTAATTCCCATCTATATCACTTCCTTTATCTTTATTTTTATATTTTTGTATTTTATTCAAATTATATTATTCTCCTTCTATATTTTCCCCCATCTTACTTATAATAAACAAAAAAGTTTATCTTAAGCAGTAGGTTGCTAATACTTGTTGTAATTCATAAATATTAAGACTGCTATTGAATTGCTTTTCAAGAGGCAGTGCAGTTCCTGAAATCCAAATCTTAAGCTCTGCTTCTAAATCGAAATGTCCTGCAGTTTCTATACTAAAATGTGTAATAGATTTATAAGGTATTGAATGATATTCTGTCTTCTTACCTGTTACCCCTTGCTTATCAACTAATATAAGTCTTTTATTTGTAAAAATAAATAAATCTCTAACTAATTTATATGCTTTGTCTATTCTTTCGTTTTCTCCTAATATTTTATTATACTCTTTTATTATACCATCTAAATCCATTTCTGAAGCATTACCCATTAATCCATTAAAAATTCCCATATTAACCACTCCTTTATAGTATAAAAGAGCTACCTAAAGCAGCTCTTTTTTAATATTATATTAAGTTTAAAGCTAATGTATTCACAGCAAAAAGAGCCATAGATATAATTGTTAATTTTAACAACATAGCTTCCTTAGTTCTTGCTTTATTCTTAGAGAAGAATGTTTCATTTTTACTTCCTTGAATAAGTCCACTTAATGCATCTGTTTTACTTGGTTGTAATAATACTGATACTATAATTACTAATCCCAAAACTGCTTCCAATACTAACAATAAATTCTTCATTGCTATACCTCCCAACCTTAATAAAAATGGTCGTATTTACATAAGGTTATATTAACATATAAAATACTATAACACAAGTAATTATTTTTCAAAAAAATTACATCTAAGCATTTAATAATTTACTTATAAACTAAAAAGAGACAAATATTATATTCGTTGCTCCGTCGCAAGCTCCAAGTCGCCCTCATATAACATTTGTCTCTTTTTATACTTAATATAAATTATTAAAAATCATCCCCAAAAAGATAATTTTAAAATTATTAAATAAAATTAATAGGGATTGTAGGCTTTCGCTTACAATCCCTTATAAATTATATGGTAATTAAACTACTTCTTAATGTTGAAGAATGCTTTTCTTCCTCTGTATTCAGCTACATCGTCTAATTCTTCTTCAATTCTTATTAATTGGTTGTACTTAGCAACTCTTTCAGATCTTGCAGGAGCACCAGTCTTAATTTGACCAGCATTAACAGCTACAACTAAGTCAGCTATAGTTGTATCTTCTGTTTCACCTGATCTATGAGAAATAACTGCTGTGTATCCAGCTCTGTTAGCCATTTCTATAGCATTTAAAGTTTCAGTTAAAGTACCGATTTGGTTTAACTTAATTAAGATTGAGTTACCAACGCCTAAATCAATACCTCTTTCTAATCTTTCAGTGTTTGTAACGAATAAATCATCACCAACTAATTGAACCTTCTTACCTAATCTTTCAGTTAATAGCTTCCAACCTTCCCAGTCTTCTTCAGCCATACCGTCTTCGATTGATATAATTGGGTATTTGTTAACCCAGTTTTCTAAGAAGTCAACCATTTCAGCTGCAGTTAATGTCTTTCCTTCATGTTCTAATACATACTTTCCATCTTTGTAGTATTCTGATGAAGCAGCATCTATAGCTATGAACATATCTTCTCCAGCTTTGTATCCAGCTGCAGTTATAGCTTCTATGATAACTTCGATAGCTTCTTCGTTTGACTTAAGGTTTGGAGCAAATCCACCTTCATCACCTATAGCAGTTGAGTATCCTTTATCGTGTAAAGTTTTCTTTAATGTATGGTAAACTTCAGCACACATTTGTAAAGCTCCACTGAAAGTCTTAGCTCCAACTGGCATAACCATGAATTCTTGTAAATCTACTGAGTTATCAGCATGTGATCCACCATTGATTATGTTCATCATAGGTACTGGTAAAACTTTTGCATTTACTCCACCTACATATTGGTATAATGGTAAATCTAATGACTTAGCTGCTGCATTAGCTACTGCTAAAGAAACACCTAATATAGCATTAGCACCAAGCTTAGCTTTGTTTGGAGTACCATCTAATTCTATAAGTAACTTATCTATATATGGTTGATCATATACGTTACATCCAATTAATTCTTCAGCAATTGTATCATTTACATTTTGAACAGCCTTTAAAACACCTTTTCCTAGGTATTGGCTCTTATCTCCATCTCTTAATTCAACTGCTTCATACATTCCTGTTGATGCACCTGATGGAACAGCAGCTCTTCCTACAGTACCATCTTCTAAATAAACTTCAACTTCTACAGTTGGGAAACATCTTGAGTCTAGAATTTGTCTAGCTACAACGTCAACTATTTCGCAATAATTTTTCATTACGTATCCTCCTTTATTTTAATGTTATTTATTATATTCTCTATATATTACCTTTATTATTATATCATAAACTGACATAATTATTCATAAAGCTACTATAATAATAGAAAATATTAAAACAAATAACACCTTTTGGCAAACAATAATCGTTATCATATTTTCTTTATTATTATACCACTTTGCCCATATTTTTCAACATGAATTTAATATGTAATCATTTAACAAATTAATTATTTTTTCTTTTGTTTGTTTAGAAACTGATATTTTTTCATTTATATTCCATATAGTATTTTATTTTACTTATCTATCTCTTATTTAAAATACACCATTAAAAATGATTTTTATTAAATTTTTATAATTAAAAAGAGGCTGTTAAACAACCTCTTCTACATTTATACGTTTTTTTCAAATTAAACTGTTGCTTTTCTTTTACTAAATACATCAAATGCTACTGCTAATAAAAGAACTAATCCCTTTATAGCCATTTGCATATCACTACCTACACCTAATATTGACATACCATTATTTAAAACACCCATAAATAATGCTCCAACTATAGCTCCAATAACTGTACCTATACCACCGTAAGCTGATGCCCCTCCGATATAACATGCAGCTATTGCATCTAATTCGAAGTTTAAACCTGATTGAGGTGATGCAGCATTTAATCTTGATGTAAAACTTATAGCTGCTATTGCTGAAAGAACAGCCATATTAACATATACTAAGAATAAGACTTTATTAGTATTTATTCCTGATAGCTTTGCTGATTTTTCATTTCCACCCATAGCATAAAGATATCTTCCAGGTATTGTTTTAGAAGTAATTATTGTATAAATAAATACTAAAATACCTATAATTGCAAACATTATTGGTATTCCTTTATATATAGCAAGCCAATAAGTTACTAACATAGTTGCTGATATTATTAAGATCATTTTTGCTATACATAGTGGCATAGGAATAAGTTCGAAGTTATATTTCTGTCTTTCAGCTCTATTTTTAAGTTCTATATATACATATGCTAATGATAGTAATATACCTACAACAAAAGTTGTAATATTTACATTGCTACCTCCAAATAAATCTGGGAAGAATCCTCCACTTATAGCTTGAAATGATTTTGGAAATGGACTTAAAGTTAATCCTTGAAGTAATTTTACTGTTAATCCTCTAAATAATAACATTCCTGAAAGCGTTACTATAAAGGCTGGTATTCTAACATATGCTATCCAGAAGCCTTGCCATATTCCTATTAATCCTCCTACTGCTATACAAATTAATACTGCTGGAAAAACTCCCATATCATGATTTATTATAAGTATTCCTGCAAGAGCACCTATGAAAGCAACTATAGAACCAACTGACAAATCTATATTCCCACTAGATACTATACATAATGTCATACCAATAGATAAAATAAAAACATAACTGTTTTGAAGAATCAAATTAGTTACATTCATAGGCACTAAAAGTATTCCTTTAGTTAAAATTTGAAATAAAATTATAATTACAACTAATGCTATAAGCATTGCATATTGTCTTACATTATCTTTAAATATGCTTTTTAATGATTCCCCTAGGCTTTGCTTAACTTTTAATTCTACATTTTTATCTAATTGCATTTAAACTACCTCCTTATTACTATCCATTATGCATTTCATTATAATTTCTTGTGATGCTTCGCCAGCTGGCAATTCTCCAACAATTCTCCCAGCATTCATTACATATACCCTATCACATATACCTAATATTTCTGGAAGCTCTGATGAAATTACTAAAATAGATTTTCCAGAGTCTGCTAAGTCATTTATTATCTTATATATTTCATACTTTGCACCTACATCTATTCCTCTAGTTGGTTCATCTAAGATTAAAATATCTGGATCAGTAAATATCCATTTACTTAAAACAACTTTTTGTTGATTACCACCTGACAAGTTTCCAGCCTTTTGTATTATTGAAGGAGATTTAATATTAAGTTTTTTCCTAAAGCCTTCCGTTACTCCTATTTCTTCATTATCATTTATAAATTGCATCTTACTAATCTTTTTAATTTTTGCTATTGATATATTACTCTTAATACTATCAATTAAATTAAGACCTGCTGTTTTACGGTCTTCAGTTACATAAGCTAGTCCTGAATCTATTGCTTCTCTTATATTATTAAACTTAATTTCTTTTCCATTTTTAATTATAGTTCCACTTATATTTCTGCCATAAGCCTTTCCAAAAATACTCATAGCAAATTCTGTTCTTCCAGCTCCCATTAAGCCTGAGAGTCCAACTATTTCGCCTTTTCTTATATTTATATTTACATCTTTAATAATCTTTCTATCATCTATAATAGGATCATGAACATTCCAATTCTTAACTTCAAAAATAACTTCTCCTATATTGGATTCATGGCTAGGATATCTATTAGTAAGCTCTCTTCCAACCATAGATTTAATAATGTCATCTTCATCAATACTTCCATCATTTTTCATTGATTGTATTGTCGATCCATCTCTAAGAATTGTTATATTATCAGCTACTCTTAAAAGTTCATTTAGCTTATGAGAAATTAAAATACATGTAATTCCATCTTTCTTTAATTCCAATAGAAGCTTAAGTAAACTTTCTGAATCCTTATCATTTAGTGCAGCTGTAGGTTCATCTAAAATTAACAGCTTAACATCCTTTGCTAAAGCTTTAGCTACTTCTACTAATTGTTGTTTACCAACACCAATATTTTTTATTTTTGTTTGAACATTTTGTTCTAATTTAACTCTTTCTAACATTTTTGCTGCTTCTACATCTGTCTCTCTCCAATTTATCATTAGCCCCTTTGCTCTTTCGTTTCCAAGAAAGATATTTTCTGATATAGATAATTCAGGTATTAATGCTAACTCTTGATGGATTATAACTATTCCTTTTTTTTCGCTATCTTTTATGTTATTAAATTTGCATAACTCATCATTAAAAATTATATCCCCACTATATGTTCCATAATTGTATATTCCACTAAGTACATTCATAAGAGTTGACTTCCCTGCGCCATTTTCTCCAATTAGTGCATGTATTTCTCCTTCTGTTACTTTAAGATTTACATCATCTAAAGCTTTAACTCCTGGAAAAGTTTTTGTTATATTTTTCATTTCTAAAATAACTTTTTCCATCTACTTTCCTCCCCCCTACCTTCATTTTTTCTATAAATATATGCTATAGCTGAAATATAATTTACATTCAGCTATAGCTAATATATTTATTTCAAAATATTAATTTATTTTTTACTTTAAGTCAGCTTCTTGATAATATCCACTATCAATTAAAGTTGCTTTATAATTATCAACTGTTACTGTTACTGGATCACAAAGGAAAGATGGAACAACTTTAGCACCATTATCGTATGTTTTTGTATCATTTACCTCAGCTTCTTTTCCTTCAAGTAGAGCAGTTGTCATTTCAACTACTTTTTTAGCAAGTGTTCTAGTATCTTTAAATACAGACATAGATTGTTGCTTATTTACCATTGCTATTACATTTGCCTTATCACAGTCTTGTCCTGTTAAAATTGGATAAGGTTTATCTGCTGAACCATAGCCTGCATTTTGAAGAGAAGCAACTATGCCTATAGCAACGCTGTCATTTGATGATAAAATAGCATCTAATTTATTACCATTAGCATAATTAGCTGTAATTATATTATCCATTCTTGATTGTGCTTTTGCAGAGTCCCAACTTTGAGTTGCAACTTCTGTAAATTTAGTTTGTCCACTTGGAACAACTAACTTACCATTATCTATATATGGTTGTAATATACTCATTGCTCCATTAAAGAAAAATGTTGCATTATTATCATCTGGAGCTCCAGTAAATAATTCAATATTGAAAGGTCCTGCTGCATTTTTTAAATCTAATTTTTCTTCTATATATTGACCTTGAATAACACCAACCTTAAAGTTATCAAAAGTTGCATAATAATCTACATTATCAGATTGCATAATTAATCTATCATAAGCTATAACCTTAATATTATTATCAGCAGCCTTACTTAAAACATCAGTTAATGCTGATCCATCAATTGATGCTACAACTAAAATATTACATCCCTTAGTTATCATATTTTCTATTTGTTGAACTTGAGTATTTACATCATTATTTGCATATTGTAAATCTACGGTATATCCTTTTTCTTCAAGCTCTGACTTCATATTAGATCCATCTTGATTCCATCTTTGAAGTGATTGTGTAGGCATTGCTACACCTATCAAATTAGATTTAGTTTCTTTTTCTCCACCAGAATTACTACCTGTTTCTGCTTTATTGCCACATCCAATGGCAACAGTCATCAAAGCTGCAGTTAAAGTTAAAGCAATTAATTTTTTAATTCTCATTTTTAACTCCCCTTTTCTTTTTTAATTTGAGTACATAAAAATCATATTATATGTATACGTTTAACTCAATGGAATTAATTGCTTTATCTCTTTATAAATTTGCCTTTTTATTTATATTTTTTACCATAAAGTAAGCAAAAAAATACTATAAAAATAAGACAAAAATATAATGCTAGTGTCCCTTTACAAATTTTAAGTGACACTAACATTATATTTTTATCCTTATCAATTAAAAGAATAGTATTTTTTTGCTATTTAAATTTATATTCTTTTGGAGAATATCCTTCGTATTTTTTAAATACCTTACTAAAATAATTTGGATCACTATAACCTACAGTATATCCAATTTCTTTAATGCTCATTTCATTTTTCTTTAATAACTCCTTAGCTTTTTTTATCCTTACAATATTTATATAATCAATTAGATTACATCCCATTGCCTCTTTAAAACTTCTACTAAAATAATATGGGCTTAGATTAAAATTATTTGAAACGCTTTCTAAATTTAAATCTTCTTGTATACTATTCTCAATGTATTCTGTAACCTTTTTGAAAAGCTTAGTTTTCTCTTTATCAGAATCTTTACTATAATTATGATTCTGAATTTTCCCAATATGAATTATTTCGCTTTTATTACTATAACTTATTGCTTTATTAGCCTCTTCATAGGATTTATTCATTAATTCAATTCCACTATAGCAATATCCTATTCCAATTTCAGTTGCAATATTAAAATGCCTTTCTATTTCTCTTTTTATATCATTAATGGCGTTTATATTTTCTGTTATTTCTTCATTAATGTCCTTATAATTATGAATTTGAATAAAGAAAATAAGATTTTCTGTATAGCAATAGGTTCCAATTGCCTTATACTTAAATTTTAAAAGTTCATTTATATATTCTCCTACTTGTCTCTTTAATAAATTATTAAAGTTAGTTGATAATATTTTAATGCATATTGCAAAGGCATTGTTAAAATCTAAATCTAAGTAGTCCATATGCATATTAAAATCAATACTGTCTAATGCATTATTTATAATGCTGTAGCTTAATTCATTTTCTAATACTCCAATTAAATTATTAATTTTCTCTTCTTTTTCTATATCACTTTTACGCTTAGCCTTTTTCTTTTCTACTGATTCTATAGCATTATTAATTTTATTTATAAACTCACTTCTAACAAAAGGCTTTAATAAGTATTCTTTTACATTTAATTTCACAGCTTCAATAGCAAAATCAAAATAATCATATGCTGTTAACATTATAAAGTATGTGCTTGATGAAGTTTTTCTAATTTCTTCTATTGCTTTTATCCCATTTATACCTGGCATCTTAATATCCATTATTATTATTTCTGGTCTAATTTGTTCAGCAATTTCAATTGCTTCTCTTCCATTTTTAGCTTGAGCTATAGTAAGCTTATCTTTGAAATTTTCTTCTATAAGGCTTATTACTGAATCCCTCTCATATTTTTCATCATCAGCAATTAGAATTTTTAACATACTTATTTCAACTCCTTAACTGGAATTTTCAAAAATATTTTAGTTCCTTGTCCTTCCTTGCTGCTTATATTAAACATGTCCTTTTTACCATATAAAATTTCTAACCTATCAACAACACTTCTTATTCCTAGTCCAGTTGTATGGCCTATATGTTCTTTTTCACTGCCACCACTTTTTATTTTATTTAATGTATCTTCACTTATACCACAGCCATTATCTTCTATAATCACCTTATATTCATTTAATTCTTTATATATCTTTATATTAATATATCCCCCCTCTTCCTTAGGTTCTATTCCGTGAATAAAAGCATTTTCAACAAATGGTTGCAAAGTCATTCCTGGTACTACTATATCTCCAATATCACAATTTATATCTAAACCAAAAGTTAATCTATCATCATATCTTACTTTTTGAATAAATATATATTGCTTTACTACATTTATCTCGTCTGCTAAGGTTGCATTTCTTTCCATCATACTTAAGCTATATCTTAGCATACCTGCTGCTGAAGTTATTAGACCTTCTGTTTTATAAGCTTTTTCACTAATAGCAGTTTGATTTATGCAGTTTAAAGTATTAAAAAGAAAATGAGGATTTATTTGTGATTGTAGCACTCTTAGTTGAGATAGCTTTAATGCATTTTCATATTTTAATAATTTTACTTCATCATCTTTTATTTTTGCCTCTAGTTCTGCCTTTTCTTTAAGAGAATTTATGTATCCTATTAAATTTCTTATCATTTTATCAAAAGCTTCATTTAATATATTAATTTCATATATATCGGTTTTTTCAGCTTTTATTTCTTTAAAATTACCTTTAGATACATCCTTAGCTGCATTAATTAAGACTTGTAATTTTTTTAATATATCCTTAACAAAAAGAATTGTATAAATAGCACTCATAAATATAGTTATTAATACAAATACAATTAATATCTTATATAACTGTCTTTCCTTCTCCTTGCTCTCATTGTATATTATATTATTTGTCTTAATATAACTTTCATTTAGCTTGGTAATAAAGGAGTTGCAATAGGAAATCATATCCCTAGTTGACATATATTGATCATAATATGCATCTATGGCTCCTTGCTGACTAAATAATTCTATAGTCTTATCTCCCTGACTTTTATAACTCCTAATTGTATTTGATAAATCCCTTAATATATATCTACTTTCAACATCTGAACTTCCTTCTAGTGTAGATAACTTTTCTAGCGACTTTACTATATTATTTTCATAATCTCTTTTAGATTCTAAATCGCTAGTTTGGAAATGCTCATTAAAATAATTAAAAGATTCATTAAGAAGGTTTTTCACATCATTAGTCTCATTTAACTTATAGAGCATAATGCTATAATTTTCATTTATTTTTTTACTAAGAATTAGTGATACTATATTGCTAGTAACTAATGGTATTATTAAAATTATGACAAATACTATTATCTTACTTTTTAAACTTTTCATTATTATGGCTTCTCCTTATGCTATTTGTACTCAGCTACGTTTTTATCATTGATAACTAATACATCAATAAGCTGAAGTTCTTGAACTTTATTCCCTTTTATTATATTTACAATAGTATTTACAGCTTCTTGTCCCATAACATATGGATTTTGTGCAATAGTTGCACTTATAGCACCTTCTTCTATTAAATCTAGTGTTTCTGGTAATGCATCAAAGCATACTATCTTCACTTTTCCAACTAACCCCATACTCTTAACTGCTTTTGCCGCTCCTATTCCATCTTGAGCAGAAGTGCAAAATAATGCTTTTATATCAACATTATCAGTTAATATTTTCTTAGTTGCTAACTCTGCCTGTAACAAATAGGAATCAGAGGATTCCGTATTAGTTATTTTAAGATTTGAATTTTCTTCAATGTAAGATTTAAAGCCCTTTACTCTTTCAATTTGATTTTTAACATCAGCTCCACCTAGTATTATTCCAATATCACCTTTATTTCCTACTTGCTTAATCATTTCTTTAGCCCCTACCTTTCCAGCATTGATATTATCAGTGCCAATATAGGCTAAGCGTTTACTGTCTTCAGCATCTGAATCTATAGTTATTAAAGGTATATTATCATCTATAATTTTATTAATTATTGAATTATAACTACTTGAATCTTGAACATAAGTTATTATTCCACTTACATTAGATGCATATGCCATTTTAATAAGTCTTATACCTTCTTCAACACTAGCATAGTCAGGCCCTTGAAATTCTACTATTATATTTTTATCTTCAGCAGCTTTTTCAGCTCCTTTTTTTATATCCTGCCAATAGGGGTTAGAATATACATGAGCTATTAACACTATTTTATTTTTTAATTCTTCATCTTTTTTTTCTTGTTCCTTTAATATATCTTGTACACCAAAAAGTAAAATAAAAAATACACTAAAAAAAATTAAATATTTTGCAATACTAAAAAACTTTTTCATATATAGCTGCCACCTTAATTATATTTTGTATACAATTACATAAAATATTATACCATACCAAAGAATTTTTATTAACATATGAAAAGAAAAAAAGAGTCATGTAGACTCTTTTCAATAACTAATTAAATACTTTCCAATATATTTTGTTATCTCTTAATTCCTTAGTTAAATTATTTATATCTGTATTTTTATCTATTACTATACACTCTATTCCATATAAATTAGCAAGATCTAATAATTGCTCTGTATCAACTTTATATGAAAATGAAGTATGATGACCACCTCCAGATAAAATCCAAGCTTTTGCTCCTAATTTTAATGATGGCTCTGGAGTCCAAAGTACTCTTGCAACTGGAAGGTTAGGTAAATCTTTTTGAACTTCCTTTCCATTTACTTCATTAACAATTAATCTCATTCTTCCTCCAAGATCTATAAGAGATGCACAAACAACTCTTCCAAATTCTCTATCACCATGATCTGATTGATTTAAATTCATAAAGTCCATATCTATAGTATCCCAAGGAATATCCCTATTATATTGAGTGTGTAAATAAAGTTGAGGTTTATTTGAAATTGATAACACTTTAATCCACATTTTTGCTGGTTAAAATATATGCATCCATGTAATAATACCTGCACAGTTTTCATCATTATTTGCTGCACTACATATAATGTATCTATATTTTAATTTTCATTTTACCATATTTCACCTAAATCATTTACCATACTTTTCTTTAAATATATTGCAATATTTTTAATTTATTTTATCCACACAATATATTTTAACAATAAAAAAGCAATAGACTCCAATCATGGAGTCCATTATTATAAATCGATTTAACACAAAAGTCATACAACCACACATAAATCACTTCAAAAGTCATAATTTATTTGCCTGTCATCATCACTGGCTGCACTCTATGAACCTCATAACCTCTTGAGAGTCCTGTGCTTTGTCTAGCATTTCATAGAACTTTTTATCATTTAATAATTCCACAAACTCTGACATAGCGCATAAATGTGTTTCGTTGTCTATAGCGCTGAGACTGAATATATATTTTACCGGATCATTCTCCTTATTACCAAAAACAACTGGACTTTTTAGTACACCAATTCCCATTGCTAGGCCTAGTGCTCCTGCCTGTGAATTGATATGTGACAAAGCCACATGCTTGGTAATAACAACATATGGTCCTACTATCTTTATACTGGCTATAGTTTCATCAACATAGTTTGAGGTAATGAAACCTTCTTTAACCATAGGCTCATAAGCTTTTCTCACCGCGTCCTCCCAGTCACTTGCCTCTATGCCGAGGCTGATAATTGAAGGCCTAACTATGTCTACAAGATGTAATTTCTTGCAGTCCTCCTTTTTAATAGTATCAGTCTTCGAAAAATATGTAAGCAGTTCATTATACAGTGCGTTTTCCTCTCTGATGTCTGCATACTTTGATATAATGCTCATAACCATGTCTACATTTGGCTGCTTTAATGATTTACAACCAATCTGAAGATACACCTCACGCATAACCTGATAGCGTTCTGTAATACTCATTATTGGACGTACACTAATCACCGGTATATCAGTTTTAATGGTATTTGATATATAGCTAGTTGCAAATATTATATCTACGTGCTCCGATAATTTATCTAGATGAACAGATTCCATTGGAGATAAGAAATGTAATTCTGGGAACATCTTGGTCAGCTCGTTATATAGGATAAAGGAGGTTCCTATTCCATTGGAACAGACAACTACGGCTGTTTTTTGCTTTTCCATTTCACGTTCCTTCTTGCCTGCGGTATAGATAACAGCAAAGTGCATTGTTAAGTAGGCAATCTCTTCCGGTGGAATCTCACCTCCGAAAATAACATTGAATGGCTTCATGGTCTCTTCTACCAGCTGATACATCTCTTTGTATTCTTCCTTAACCTTCTCACATAGCGGGTTATAAATTGGCAGCTTAAAAATCAGTCGATAATAGGCTGGCCTAAAATGTGAGTAAAGCTGTATGAATATTTTTTCAGTATCACTGTAACGTACCCCACTTAGCCACTCAAAACGTGCCATGATTTTACCTATGATATCAGAAATTAAAATACAGTCCTTGGTTTCTTCGTTGATGTCTCCAAAAGAAATACCAAGAATCCATGAGGATATATAATTGATATCTGCAGATGTGATATTCTCCGTATCCTTATAGTTTTTTAGCAAATCCAGTGTAAATTCATATTCTTTCATAGACATCATTACACTGCTATCAATCAATTGTTCAATTTCATCTGCTGCACTTTCTCCACTCTGCATACGTGCTTTTAGAAAAATAAATATATAAATAAATTCCACTAGACGCTCTTCAACAAAGCGGATATGATGTTTCCTAGAAAGCTCAGTAATAACTAATGAGGATCTGTTAAAGTTGTCCAGATTATAGTCATCAATAAAAATATCAAATACTTTTCTATTGACATCCTCAGTCAAAGCATAGTTTACATATTTCATCATTATACGACGAATTTGCATTTCTGAACCAATTAGGAAATACCCTCTTGTCCTGTTGTTTTTTACCTGAATACCCTCTTCTTCTAGATACTGCACCAACTCCTTAAAGTCTAGCAGCACCGTGGAACGGCTCACAGATAGAGAATCCGTAAAGTGATTTAAAGAAAGATATTCAATATTCAAAAACAGCATCAAATACATATAAATCAGGCGTTCCTTTTTACTCAGGTAATACTTATCTTCTAGGTCACTGCAGGATAGCAGTCTGTTAATTGCCTCAGATGTTTTTTTGTCAATTAATATCCCTTTTGCAGAAGTAGAATCTATGGTGATCAAAGGAACCCTTTCACTCTTTAACAGCATATTAAGCTTGTCAATTCGATATGTAGCCTGTCTCCTAGTAACGTTGATGCCTACTTCGATATCTTTAAGAGTAATATACGTATTTTTTAACAAAAATCTCATCAATATTAATACATCTTTATCCATAAAATGCCCCTTTTCTACCTTTTATTACACTTTAAGGGTACATCAACCACTTCATATAATCAATAGATAATTAACAATTTTCTTACAAAATTATAACTTAAACAATACTTAAAATTATTTATTATATTCTTATAATCTCTTCTACAATATATTTTATTTCCTGGTTACCTTACTTACTTTTACCTGATGCTTTTTTAAAATCTCTGTAGCTTGCTTTTCAACCTCTTCCAATTCTTTTCTTTTAAAAGGATAGATTACTCCTACATAATCCCACCCAGAGGGATGTTTAACATGTTTTCCAGAAAAAAAGATTTTTATGCTCTTCCAGTCACTTAAAATCTTCACTTCGTCCACATCCCTATATAAAAATGTTTTATCACCTCCGGGTAAAGAGTGAATAGTTACTTCCTTAGCACCAAAGCTACATACTGTTTTTTTCTTTACTAATCTCATTCCATAACGGCACATGTATTTTACTGAGAACCATATCCCAGTTATTGAAAAAAAAGCAAGCAGGTACTTTCCCCTGATATAGAACTGCACAGATAAAATCATTAATAAAAGAGACAGTGCAAAATTTCCTATTGTATATAATAATAGCTTCGTAGTATCTTCCTTAATGACATATTCACTCATAATTACCCTCCTTATCTACTTATATAAGCCATAGTATTTCAGCATTTCCTTTATTTTTACATCATCCTCTGCACTTAGTTCCTGTACCGGCCTTCTGGCAGGTCCGACTTCAGCAACACCAGCTAGCTCACAGGAACGTTTCATAACACTTGGAACTGTTCCTAGCTTAAGCACACCACGTAGTACATCAATGTCCTTCTGTAGCTTTTCTGCAGTAGCACTGTCACCTTCCTTTAATGCCTTATCCAAACCAACTAAAGTATCAACAATAACGTTACTTGTTCCTGCTACAGCTCCCCTTGCACCTAATCCATAGGCATAGGAAATTTTAGAGTCACTACCTACTAACAGCTGCAGACCTTTACGTTTTGAGATATCAGCATAAGCTATTAATCTATCCTCTTCGCCACTAGAATCCTTGATTGCCTCTATGTTCTCAATATCAGCTAGCCTATCAACTAGTTCTGGTGATAGTGGACATCCAGTAGCCTTAGGAATGTTGTAAAGCACTATTGGAATACTTACACTTTCTGCCACTGCCTTATAGTGAGCATACAGATTTTCATCTGTTGGCTTTAAGAAATATGGAGTGATAACAGATAATGCATCAGCACCTAATGCTTCCATTCTCTTAGATAATCGGATGGTTTCTCTTGTGGAGCAGCATCCTGTTCCTACATATACAGGAACTCTCTTATTTACCACCTCAATAATATACCTAGCAAATTCCACTTTTTCCTCTTCATCAATTACATGAAATTCTCCGTTGCTTCCTAATATAAAAATTCCACTAGCACCATGGTCAATAAGATGGTTAACTAAATCAGCTGCTGCTTCATAGTTTATGCTCTCCTCTGCATCTCTTTTAAACGGCGTTACTATTGGCGTAATGATTCCTTCCATTTTCATGATTGCCTTCCTCCTCTCTGATACTTGCTCCAAGTGCTCCACCTGGATGCCACTTAACATACTGATGAGATTCTAACCCCTTTGCATTCTGCAGTAGAATGCTTAAGCTTTGCAGCATCACTATTTCCGCCATAATGGATGCTCTAGGTGGCTTGTTTAAAGAGTCTCCCTCATGTTTTACACCGGCAATCAAGGCTACATCTCCATTTTTAGCCAGCCAGGAACCTTCATTTCCAGTAACAGATATGATCTTTGCTCCATTATTCTTTAAGGTTTCCACTGTTGCCTTCAATTCAGATGTTTCACCACTATTACTGATGGCAATAACTACATCTCCCGGTACTACCTGACCGGCACTTCCATGTACTGCTTCAGTTCCATGAAGCTCATAGGTTGGTGTTCCTGTTGAAGATAATAAGGAAGCAATATAGCCAGCCACATGTCCTGGTTTTCCAATTCCCGTAATATGTACGCGGTTCTTATTTGCCTCTGCTCTCAAAATCATATTCTTTGCTTTTGTAAGTTTATCTATATCTATACCATCAGCAAATTCCTTAAGCTCTAAAAATTCAATATTTAGAAATTCTCTGATTTGTTCATTTTCACTTTTCATATTTACTCCTTTACTCTAAACTATCATATTCTTCCACAGCTTTTGTTAATGCTGTTCTTAGCATTTTTGTATCAATGGCAGATACGAGGATGTTAATATCCTCCTTAAAGTATTTTTGAAGTTCCATTCCCCCAATAATGCCAAAAGCCTTATTATGTCTTCTGCAGGAATCTGCAACCTTTTTGATCAGCTTTAGCTCCTCTTTGTTCATATCGTTATCTGGATTACCTATAGATATGCCTAAATCACAGGGACCAATCAAAGCTGCATCAATACCATCCACCGCTAGAATCTCGTCCACATTTTCTACTCCCTTTAAGGTTTCAATCTGAACAATACTGATGGTTCTATGGTTCATATCTTCCATGTTTTTGCCACGGTTTCCACTTGGTCCATAATGGGTATTAGCTCCTCCAGAATAGCTCCTTTTTCCTATTGGCGGATACTTACTCCATGCCACCAACTGCTCTGCCTGTTCCTTGGTTTCAATCATTGGAACCATAATTCCTGCAGCACCAGAATCTAGCATACGGGATACGTCTCTTCTGGCAAGCTGTGGCACTCTTACAATGGAAGAAAATCCCCCAGCATTTCCTAGTACTATCAAATCGTGTAGTTTTTCCTCGCTAATTATGCCATGCTCTCCATCATAGAAAATAAAATCCATCCCACAATCCTGTGCCATAATAACCATTGCAGGATGATTAATCACTTTTACAAGCACACCTTTGATTTTACGTTGTGCCATAGTATCTTTTAATTCCATATAATACCTCCTACTTAAAAAATAGGGACAAGAGTTCTCGCTTGTCCCTAACTCTTAATTAATTAAGAGATAAATCTAAAATAATCCTAAAATCCAGTTAACTATTGATCCGATAATGTTGTAGTCAACATTAGGGAATGATGCTCCTGCAATTCCAAGTTGTGCAAAGGCTGGGTATAGAATTAGTGGTAAGCCGGTTAAAGCCATACCTACGATGAATGAGCCTATTAAAGCACCCTTCCAACCACCATAAGCATTACCAAATATACCACATGTTCCACCAGAGAAGAAGCATATACCAGCAGCTGGAATCATAATAACACTGCTATCAAATGCTACCATTAATCCCATAGCAGCAAGTCCACCTAGAAATGCTCCAACAAATCCTATTAATACAGCTGTTGGTGCAAATGGGAATATTGCTGGACAGTCAACAGCAGGCTTAGAATTTGGTATGTATTTTTCAGAAATAGCAACGAATGCAGCTGTAATTTCAGCGATGAATTGACGAACACCGTAAATTAATACGCTCATACCAGCAGCAAACTGTAATCCTTGTAATAATGGATAAATAAACCAAATATCGTTTCCTGCAGAAGCTTTTACTACATCCATTTTTCCAGTAACTACACAAGCAATTACTGCTATGTAGAATAATACAACCATGAATAAAGCAACTGAGAAGATGAAGTCTCTAAATATTTCGAAGAACTTAGGCATTTTAACATCACTTGCATCTTTATGTTCTTTTCCAGAACCCATTTTGCCTATTAATTTTCCAACATATCCAGAGAATGCATAACCAATGCAGTTAAAGTGTCCCATAGCTAGATTGTCTGCTCCAGTTATCTTGTTCATAAAAGGCTGACATAAGGTAGGTAATGCAGCTCCACATAATCCTAGTAAGGTACCACCAACAATTACAGTAACTAAGGTTGGCATTCCATTAGCAATAAATACTAATGCGATAACACATGCAAAATATAAAAAGTGCTGTCCAGTTAAGAAAATAGCTTTAAACTTAGTAAATTTAGCAAATAATAAATTCATTACAAATCCAAGGAGCATAACCATTGCCACTTCTGTACCATAGGTATTTAATGCTAATCCTGTAGCAACCTCAACCTGAGTTGTAACCCCTTCAATTCCAAAGGCTGTGTTAAATAGTTCTGTAAACTTTGTAACAACTGTGGACATTGCACTAGAACCGATATTAAACACCATAAATCCAATTATTGTTTTCATTGTTCCACTAACAACATCAGTTACAGATTTTTTTTGTAGAATTAGTCCTATAAAGGCTATTAATCCCATGATTAATGCCGTATTACGTGATTGTGCTAATATAGCGTCTAACATTTTTTCTCCCCCTTTTTCTTTTTTACTTACCTTCTTTGCTAGCTAAAAATTCTTCCATTTTTGCTTTCATTTCTACTTTGTCCATAATATTGCGAATTCCTAAAGTATATGGAGCCTTATCCTTTAGTTCATTAGATAAGTCATCCATTGTTATAATTAAATCACCATTGAATCCTATTAAAGAATCCAAGTTACCGTGTTCTGTAACGATTGGGAAATTATTTTCTTTAATAACTTGATCTGCTTTTATCTTTAAAAGCATACTACTTCCCATGCCAGCACGGCAGCAAACTAAAGCCTTGTACATATTTACACCTCCTTTATTTATTATTTATTGATAATATAATTCATAATATCCTGTGTAGATTTAGCAGTGTCCAATACTTTCAAAAATTTCTGGTCTTCAATCATACCTGCAAGCTCCGAAAGTGCATTTATATGTTCGTTGTTATTTACAGCACTTAGACAAAAGAGGTATTTAACGGGATCGTTATCTTCATTTCCGAATTCTACTGGGTGAGCCAGTGTTGCAATTCCGATGGCATTCTCTAAAGCACCTTTTTCCGGTCTAGCATGAGGAAATGCGACATTCTTTGTCAAAACAATATATGGTCCAACCTCCTTCACCCCAGAAATCATATCTTCAACATAAGACTGCTTAATCTTTCCTTCATCTATAAGAGGCTGTGCAGATTGACGCACTGCATCCTCCCAGTCCTTTGCTTCGATATTTAATTTTATTAACTTTTCATTGGTAATATCCTTTAGCACTACATTTACCTCCTTCCAATGACAATATTGACTACATATTGATAATATAACAATTTTTAACCGTTTTCAACGCTAATTAAGTTCAACTTTTGTTCCATAAATGTACATTTATTAAACTTAGAAATTACATGTATATTTTAGTATCAATTACTTTTTCTAGAAAATGTCTCTATAAAGCATATTCAAATCACTGAGGTAATGCATTAATTGATGGTATAAAAAAAGAGCCTGTTAGACTCTCTTCATACTTCATAAAGGATATTCCTTATTTTGTAAATATTGATTGTATTTTTTTTCCCAATCTATCGCAGTCTTTTTATTTATTATTCTAATATCCTCCAAAAAGCTTTCTAATACTTCTGCTTTTTCTAAGCCCTTCATCAAGTGTCTTGGATAATTAACTTTTTTACTATAGCATTGCTTAGGATCTATAACCATTATTTCTTTACTATCTGATATATATATGTCTCTACATCTAGCATCTATTTTAGTAAATTTAAGTTTTTTAAACTCTGTTAATAAATTATATAAACCCTCTGAAATTTCATAGCTAAACCACTTTTTCTTAATATAAGTATCTAGCCTGTTCCCTTGTATTTTATCTCTTACAATATAAAACTTTCCCATATTATAAACTCTTGGAAAATACTTAGATTTACTTACCCTTTTTAAAATTTCTCCTTCTTCCTTGCAACATTTTGCTTCTTGAAAAATTTTAATTGCTTTATTATTAGGTAGCTCATAAACTATCCCATTATGTCCTTCTCCAAGAAACACAGCATCTTTAAAAAGTCTTTCAGTTTCAGCATCAAAATCTGCTGAATAAGAATAGGTTCTAGGCATATTACTCTCCCATAAAAATACTATTATTATATATTATTATTTATTAGCAATATTTATAACAACTTTTACACTTAATAAAAGATTTAAGTTTCTTCCTTTAAAATTATCTTTCATTTCCAATAAATACTAAAGCAAGAGTTCCTGGGCCACCATGAGCTCCAATTACTGCTCCTATAGAATTTATACTAATATCTTTAATCTTAAATTCTTCTAATATCATTTTTTTCAATTCTAACGCATCTTCAATGCAATCTGCATGACAAATATATATTTTTTGATTTTCTATATCTTCTCCCTTTAATTTCAACTGCTCAATTAAATACTTTAAAGCCTTTTTTCTTCCTTTAATTTTGTCTGTAGCAACTACTTTTCCCTCATTATCAATTTTTAAAGTTGGCTTTATTCCAAGTAAGCCTCCTACAGTTGCTACTGTTCCTGAAATACGACCACCTCTTTTTAAATGGTTTAAATCATCTACTGTTATAGTATGAATAACTTTTCTTTTGGTAGCTTCTAAATAATTTACTATTTCTTCTATATCTATATTATTTTTTATCATTTCAATAGCCTTACATACTAAAAGGCCTTCCCCTAGAGATACACTTAAAGAATCTACAATATATATTTTAGCATCTTTATTTTCTTCTAAAACCATATTTTTAGCAATATTTGCACTGCTTATTGTTCCACTTAGAGCTGATGATACTCCTATATATAAAATAGTTTCTCCTTTACTAGCATACCTTGAAAATAAATCATAAAATGTTCCTACATTAACTTGAGTAGTTGAAGGCATTGCTCCTTCTCTAACGGTTTTATAAAACTCTTTATGAGATAAAGTTTGTCCTAGATCATCTTCTATAAATTCTCCATTTAAATTAACCATCAATGATGCCACAGCGATATCATTTTCTCTAATATAATCTATAGATAAATCACAAGCTGAATCTGTTAATAATTTTACGTTCATATAATACAACTCCTATAAATAGCTATTAAAATTTATTGATATTATAACTTCATTTCATTTCTTTGTCAAATGATTTGATATTCAAAATATTTTATATACAATACACATTTAATTTTCTCTCTAAAAATTTATTATATATGCAATATTTATCCGTAATTTTACAAAATTGTATATTGACAATAATTTGTCAAAGACTTATACTTCAATTACAATATGGCGATAATTCGCCGATCTTAGGGAGGATATTATGGTTCGTTTAAAAGGGAAAGTAGCAATAGTTACAGGGGGAAATTCTGGAGTAGGAGCTGCTACTGCACTCTTACTTGCAAAAGAAGGTGCAAAGGTTGTCATTAGTGCTCGTCGTGAAGCTCAATTAATTGAAGTTGCCAATGAAATTAAGGAAGCTGGTGGCGAAGTTCTTACAGTAGTTACTGATATATCAAAAACTGATGATGTTAAAAATTTAATTTCAAAGACAGTTGAAGCTTTTGGTAAAGTTGATATTTTAGTTAATAATGCAGGAGTACTAGAAGAAGGATTAAAACCAATAGACTGTGTTCTTGATGATGACATGGATTATATCATAGACACAAATACAAAAGGAACTATGTATTGTATGCGTGAAGCTGCAAATGAAATGATGAAAACTGGAAATGGATCTATTGTAAATGTTGCATCAGTAGCTGGTGTAGTTGGTAATGGTGGTGCTGCTTATGTTTCATCAAAGGCTGCAATTATTGGTATAACAAAGCATACAGCTTTACGTTTTGCAGGTACAAATATACGTTGTAACGTTGTATGTCCAGGAACAATTGTAACTCCAATGGTAGCACATATGAATCCAGAGAACCTTGATAGAAATATGATGGGACAAATGGTTAAACATAGTGATTTATCTGTTAAACCATGTATGCCTGATGATGTGGCAAACATTATTTTATTTTTAGCAAGTGATGAATCTCGTGCAATTACAGGACAAACTATAATTTCAGATTTTGGTAGTACTTTATAATTTATATAATAAAATGCTTAATATCAATTTTTTATAGATATTAAGCACTTATTTTTTATTTGAAATTCATTGTAAATTTTAAACTTTAACTTATATGGTTTAAAACATTATCTATTATTAATTTATATCCTTGGTTTCAAAAGTTGTAACATGTTGCCTTAATTTATTGCTGAAGCTTAGATTTTTCTTTTCTATATCAGTGTATGGAATTCTAAATGGATGATTAGATAACTTATAGTTTACAATATTATTTCCTGCTATACCACCTTCTGGTATATTTATTTTATAAAAAACATATCCTCTTTGACTCTTTGACTCATGGGGATAATTTATAGCTCCTGTAATTTGATTTACTTTGTTTTGAACTCCAAATATATCACCACTTATAACTGCTCCCCCACTTAACCTCGGTATTTTAGAAAAATACTCTGTATCTTCAATTTTATATAACAATCTTCCATTTATAAGATCTAAAGAATAAAAGTTATTAATTTCAATACCATTCTGCCAATAAGGACCTTTATCTCCCCAATTAAAATATTCAATTCCATACATTTCATTATTATTAAGTTCAATAAAAATACTTGTTGCTTCTAAAGTATTTTTTGAATTGTTATCAAATATTAAGTTCTGACTAGAAATATTAATATTCACTATATTTTTAAGCATAGAAATATCTTCATCTACTATATTTTTAACTATATCTAATGGTACCCCACTATCTATTAGCATATTCCTAGTCCCAAATTCATTCACAGGAGTAATTTCAATAGGATTTAACTTAATATGATTAGAAAATAAGCAACAAATTCCAACAATAAAGATACAACTTATTTCATAAAATAACGTAATAAATTTTTTATTAATACTTGTAATCTCTTTTAAAGATATATTGTTTATAGTTTCAAGAGTATAACTTAATTTGTAAATAGATTTAATACTATAAAAATAATATATTATTATAGG
>OGSQ01000218.1_pt1 | contig 33442 bp, 29 predicted proteins | sample 1573921 | NCBI WGS metagenome assembly OGSQ01 (sample SAMN03295832, study PRJEB24534) | human gut metagenome | isolation source: fecal sample 7 from infant 4 | host: Homo sapiens | place: USA: Pittsburgh, PA | collected 2014-07 | reverse complement strand
ACATAGTTCCCATCTCTGACTTAAAAGAATTAAAATTAGTAACTTATTCCTCTGGAATTAAATTAAAAAATATACAGATACCTAAATTAAAGATATCTGTATATTTTTTATTTCTTTACTATATATTTAATTATCATTGGAGTTATTATACTTGTTATTATTGATGCTAATGCAATCTGAGACATGGCAACATCCATAAAAGGAGCAAATACATTACTAATTTCAGCAGCTAATGATGGTACTGAAATAGATAACCCTGCTACAGATGACATCGCAATAGCTGCATAACCAGGTCTCTTAATAACTTTTCTATCTATTAATAATAGCGGTAAAAGACTTATTAAATAGAATATTACTGTAAGAATTATTCCTGATATTCCTGCTTTTAAGGCTACTATAAAGTTTATACTACTACCAAAACATATTCCCATAAAAGGTAAAAGTATTACTGTAGCTGGTGCATAAAGCTTTTTGAAATCCACGTCTAAATTTCCTAATACCATGCCTAATATAAATGGAAAAAGGTTAGCTATTATTATTTTAACATCTATTCCTTGTCCACTTGCAGAACTTAAAATCATAAGTGGAACTGCAGGTACCACTATTAGATTTAAAAATCCAAAAGCTGCACCATCTATTTCATCTCCATAGTCATTAACTAAAGCTAAATATAATCCTGGATTACAGCTTGTAATTGTAGCAATAATAGCAACTGCTGATATTCCAAGTATTCCTTCTATTCCAAAGAATTTAATGAATAATAATCCACTAATATATGATATCAATAACTTTCCAGCACATAATATTCCTGCTCTTTTAATAACATCAACTGTTTTGTTCAAATTGAATTGTGTTCCAGATGCAAATAGCATTAGTCCTACTAAAACCATGGTACTCTTATTAGTAAAAAGTGCTGTTGTTGGATTCCCTATTTGAAAAATCTCAGGAAAAAAAGTATTTATTATCGCAGAAAGTATCATAGGGACTATAAGAAGTCCCCCTGGTACTTTCTTAATACTCTTTAATATTTTCATAAATATTAAAGTTCTTCTCCATTAGTAGCTATAACATTCTTATACCAATAGAATGAATCTTTCTTGTAACGCTTCATAGTTCCATTACCATAGTCATCTTGATCTACATATATAAATCCATAACGCTTTGACATTTCTGATGTTCCTGATGAAATCATATCAATTGGTCCCCACATTGTATAACCAATAACTTCTACTCCATCTTCAATAGCAAGCTTTAATTGTTCAATATGTTTTCGTAAAAAGTCTACTCTATATGGGTCATGTACTTTATTATCTTCTGTTAATGTATCAAAGAATCCTGAACTATTTTCAAGTATAAATATAGGTAATCCAAATCTATCATATACATGATTTAATGTATATCTTAATCCTATTGGATCAATTTGCCATCCCCACTCATTTGCATCAAGATGTGGATTTTTATAAACGCTATGAACATTACCAGCAGTAAGCTCTAATTGATCTCCATCATTACTAGATATCATCGAGTTATAGTAAGACATTCCTACAAAGTCAGCTGTATTTTCCTTGATAACTTCTAAATCTCCATCTTTTATATCTAAATTAATATTATGTTCTTCAAAATATTTCTTTGAATAATATGGATACTTACCACCATTTAAAATATCTAAATAGAATAGATTCTTCATTTGGTCATCCTTTTGCATTGCTAAAGCATCTTCTGGCTTGCATGTATAAGGGTAAGTAGTAAAGTATGCTACCATGCTACCTATCTTATTTTCTTTATCTATTTCATGAGCAAGCTTTGTAGCCTTTGCAGCTGCAACAAATTGATGATGAAGAGCTTGGAATAACATTTCTTCATAGTTTTCTTGTCCTTCATCTATTACACCCATAGTTTTAGGACCTGCTTTAATACTCATATTTATTTCATTAAATGTTACCCAATACTTTACTTTTCCTTTATATCTGTTGAATATTACCTCACAATATCTTAGGTATAAATCGATTAATTCTCTGTTATACCATCCACCAAACTTCTCAACTAGAACTATTGGAAAATCAAAGTGTGATATTGTTATTAATGGTTCCATACCATTTTTTAAACATTCATCTATAATACTATCATAGAATTTTAATCCTAATTCATTTGGTTCTCTATCATCACCATTTGGGAATAAACGTGCCCAAGAAATTGAATATCTAAATACCTTAAATCCCATTTCTTTAAATAAAGCCATATCTTCCTTATATGTATGATAAAAATCTATACCTCTTCTCTTTGGATACTTTATTGTATCTGGATCATTTTTAGCTTCTTCTATCATTTCTCTTGTAATTTTTAGTTGCTTAGTTACTTTTCTATCGTTTTTAGGATTAAATGGCATTACTTCTGGAATAGTAAGTGTCTTACCATCTAGATTGTAGGCACCCTCAGCTTGACAAGCTGATAAGGCACCTCCCCATAAAAAGTTCTTTGGAAATCCTTTATTCATATAAATCTACCTCTTTCACTACTTATTTATACTAAGTTTAATAAATCATCATTATTTGTTACTTCACCATTTTTTACAGCTATAACATCATTAAATTTATCAGAGTTTGTAATAATAAATGGAGTTATAACATCGTATCCTTCTTTTTTAATTCCATCTATATCAAATTCAACTAATAAATCTCCTGCCTTAATTTCTTGTCCATTAGTTACATGGCTCTTAAAATATTTACCTTCTAAGTTTACAGTATCTAATCCAATGTGAATTAACACTTCTACACCATCATTAGATTTTAAACCAATAGCATGATTTGTATTAAAAATTGCTTCAACTACTCCGTCAAATGGAGCTATTACCTTACCTACCTTAGGTTCAATTGCAATTCCTTTTCCCATTAATCCATCAGAAAATACAGTATCATTAACTTCAGCTAAATCTTTAACTGTTCCTTCTACTGGGCTTTTTACCATAATACTTTCACAAGAAATCAAGTTTTCTTTTTCATCTTCTTTCTTCTCTTCACCCATTACAGAATCATCAACTCCAGCAATAAGAGTAAATACACATCCTAAAACAAAAGCTGCTACTACACCAATTATTATATAAATATATTTATTTGCACTAAATGTTGTAAGAGATAAAATTCCTGGAATAGCGATAGCATTTGCCTTTGCATTAACCATACCATAAAATCCACTTACTAAACCTGCTGCTAAACACCCAGCAAAGAAAGGTTTTTTATATCTTAAAGTAACCCCATAAATAGCTGGTTCTGTAATTCCAAATACAGCTGTTAATGAACTTGATCCTGCTGCTGCCTTCATAGTTTTATTTCTAGTCTTTAAGAATACAGCAAAGGCTGCACCACCTTGTGCAATATTAGCAGCTAAAGCACTTGCTGTTAATACAGTGAATCCTGTATCTGCAACTTGTTGAACTTGCATTGGCATTATTGAATAATGCATACCAAACATAACAAGTATCGGTCTAAAGAATCCTAGTAAAGCTCCTGCAACTATTCCACTTTTTGCAAATAATATATCTAATCCTCCTGCAATCCAAGTACCTACATATGAACCAAATGGCCCTATTGCAATCAATTGAACTGGAACCATAATTAATAAAGTAATCATTGGGACAATTAATACCTTAAGCATATCTGGAACTATCTTTTCAACAAATCTATAAACATAACTTAATAGCCATACTGATAATATTATTGGAATTACCGTAGAAGTGTACTTAACTAATAAAATAGGTAATCCTAAAAAACTTATCCTATCAACACCAGTTTGAGCAATCTTACTTGCTGCATCTAAAATTGTTGGATGAAGTAAACATCCTGCTAAAGCAACTGCTAAATATTCATTAGTTTTGAATTTTCTTGCCGCACTAACAGCTAAGAAGAATGGCATAAAATAAAATACGCAGTCAGCTATCATATTGAATATTGTAATAAAACCCATTGATGGATCTACCATACCTGTTGTAGTCATTAATGATGATAAACATTTCATCATCCCACAACCAACAAGTGCAGGAAGTATAGGAGTAAATATTCCTGCTATAGTTTCTATAAATACATTAAAAGGATTTTTCTTAACCTTTGGCATATCTTCTCCATCATTGTTTGAGAAATTACCAAGTTGTATAAATTCTCCATATACTTTGTTAACCTTAGCTCCAATTACAACTTGTAATTGACCACCACTATGTTGTGCTTTTAAAACACCTGCTAAACTATCTATTGCTTTTAAATTTACTTCTGCTTCTGATTTAACAACAATTCTTAATCTTGTAGCACAATGAGTAACAAGATTAATATTTTTTTCTCCACCACTTAATTCAAGAATCTTTTGTGCTAATTCTTTATTATTCATCTAAATCTCCACCTTTTTGTTTTATGATACATATATTTAAAACCTTTAAATCTAGCTAGCATTTGATTTATAAGTTATAAATTTAAAATAAAAATGACCAAATATTAATGTAATTATAGTTATAATAAATAATCACATTAATATTGGGTCATGCCTGATCGAATCAGTAACAGTCCTAATTTTTTTCTTTTCTTATTCTTTGGATATGAAGCATTAAATATAATTTTTCGTCATTTGTACACTTCCACCCATAATTTTTATTTAAATGTTTCTCTATTATTTCAACACACTCTAACTCTTCAGTTAGCTTTTCCTTCATAAGATCAAACATATCATTATTATCATTATCTAATGGTTTATTGTTTACTTGTCTTATAATAAAATATTTTATATGAGTTACAAATCTAGTAAACTCAAAAGAGTCTTCATTAAATTCTATTTTAAACTTATATTTTATTAAACTAAGAATTTCCCCCATAATAGTTGTTATCTTAGTTGTTTCAGTCATATCATGCTTACCAATCTGAGCATTAATAAAATGTAGTGCTATAAAAGCTGCTTCATTTTTATCTAATTTAACTCCAAGGTCATTTTCAATAATATCTAGTGAATGAAATCCTATCTCATACTCCTTAGGATAAAGATGTTTGATTTCCCATTGAAGAGGACTTCTCATTTCTACCCCTTCTTTACTTCTTTGAATAGCAAAATTAATATGGTCAGATAAAGTTAATAAAATATCTGCATTGAACTCCATATTAAGTTCTTTATAACCGCTTCGTATAACCTTTTCTGTTACTTTTATTACTTCATTAGGGATAGATTCTAAGATTTCAGAAGCTTTTGTATTTTGAGGAATTATATACTTTTTCTCTATTAAAGATATATCTTCTAAAATATATGGCATTTTACGGAATCCTAATCCCTTTCCAGTAACTATAATTTCTTCTCCTTTATCGTTTAAAGCTAATACAACATTGTTATTTAACTTTTTTAATATCTTCATCTTTAGTATCTTCCCCCTATTTATTTTAAAAAGCAAAAAATGACCAAACATTAATATAATTATACACAAATAATCACATTAATTTTTGGTCATGCCTGATCGAATCAGTAACAGTCCTTGTATGTATACGGTAACACCTTTTTAATAACTTGTCAACATTTTTCTAAAAATTATTTCCTTTTAAAATCTTTTTTTATTTAGATTCTAATTATATATTAGTTAGAAAATATATTAAACTTTGTAAATAATAACTGTATTATAGAATTAAGAAGGCCCTTATTACTATATTTATCAATACATAAGTGATTTATATTTCAATAATACAAATCACTTACTACAAGGAATAAAATGTACTCTAAAGGGAAATTAATAGTTAAAGATAACCTCTTTACTTTGGCAGAAATACTATAAACTCAGAACCTTCATTAACTTTACTATTAACACTTATTTCTCCCTTATGTGCATCTATTATTGCCTTTGAAATAGTTAATCCTACTCCTAGTCCACCTGAGTCTGTATTCCTTGATTTATCTACTCTATAAAATCTCTCAAATATAAATTCTAAGTTTTCTTCACTAATTCCTATACCATTATCTTTAATTGATATAACTGCTCTATTCTTCTCTTCATAACAATTAACTATTATCTTCTTTCCAGGTCCAGTATATTTTATACTATTTGAAATTATATTTATTATAACTTGGCTTATTTTGTCCTTATCAACAAATGCCCTGCAATTATTCAAATTCATCTCTAATTTAATTTTATTATCTAAGAATTCTTTTTCAAAATTAATAAGTATAGTATATACAATATTTGAAATATCAACTTCTGACTTATTTAACATCATTTCTCCACTATCGTATTTAAATAACTCATCTGAGGACACTATTAATCTATTTAATCTTTGTATTTCTTCGTGGATACTTTTTAATCTTTCATGAGATGGCTCCCATAACCCATCCATTATTGCTTCCAGATGAGCTTGTATAGTAGTTAGTGGTGTTCTAAGTTCATGGGATATATCCCTAGTCATGATTTTCCTTAAGCTTTCTTGATGCTTTATATTTTCTGCCATTTTATTTACAGATGTAATTAACTCATTTACTTCTTCTATATTACTTTCTTCTAATATCTTCTTTGAGTAATTTCCACCAGATATTGATTTAGTAGCTTCTATAACTTTTAGAATTGGTTTATTTAATGATGAAGATACTACTATTCCAAGTATTATAGAAAATACTAAAAAGACTATAGCTAATATAAGTAAAATATCATTTAACATTTCATATAATATAACATCTGAATCGTCAAAAAAAAGTGGCCCTATATATTCTAGTTTTATAGTTCCAACTACTTCGTTGTTAACCTTTATTTCATATTCTTCTATTGTATTAACTGTATCAGAATTTGGATTTATTTTATTAGTATTGTACCTAATTTTAGCCAAAATCGTTTCACACTCTATGTTATTATATTCCCTTGCATCCCATATAGTATTTCCATCTTTTTCTTTAATGCTAATTAATAATCCTTCTCTTAATGCATTATATCCAGCAAAATTAATGCTATTTATATTCCAAACACCATCTTTATATGTTGTTGTTATTTTCTCATAAATTTCTTCTTTACTTCTCTCCATTTTATTTTCAGCATATTTATTAAAGTTATGTTCAATATATATACGATTTATAATACTTACTAGTGATATTATAGATATAGAAAATAGGATAAAAATACATATAAGTTTATTTTTTAATTTAATCTTAGTTATCATCAAATTTATATCCTAAACTACGAACAGTTTTTATATATCTTGGGTTCTTACTATCGCTCTCTATTTTTGCCCTTAAATTCTTTATATGACTATCTATTATTCTGTCATAAACATAATCATTTTCACCTATTATATAATCTAATAACTCTTCTCTAGTAAATACTTGCTGAGGATGTTTTGCTAATATGGTTAATATCTTGTATTCAGATGGTGTAAGACTCACTAAATTATTATTCTTTGTAACCTCACTACTTTTAAGATCTATTATAAGATCATCATTAAAGGATATTTTCCTTGATTCTATTTTTATAACTCTTTTAAATAAAGCATTTACCTTAGCCACTAGTTGCTTTGGACTAAAGGGTTTTGTAATATAATCATCACTACCTAATGAGTACCCATTTAATACACTACTTTCATCAGTTTTAGCTGTTAACATTACAATAGGAACATCAGATATTTCTCTTATTTCTCTGCAAACATCTTCTCCTGATATATCTGGTAGCATTAAATCTAAAATAATCAAATCTATATCATTTGATTTATATTTATCTATGGCTTCCCTACCATTAGTTGCAAAAACTACTTCATATCCTTCATTTTTTAAGTATAAACTTATAACTTCAACTATTTTTATTTCATCATCTACAACAAGTATATTCTTCGGCACCACACTCATCTCCATATCCTTATACATATCTAATTAAAAGCTTACTTATTTATTCTATGTTTAAATAATTAATCTACATTTTTAGAATTTATATTATTTTAACTTATATAACTTTTCAATATTATTATTTATTTAGTAATTTTTCTATATTATTATTTAGAACGCTATTAGTAATCATTCCAGTATGATCGTACTGCACATTTCCATCTATGTCTATAAATAAAGTTCTTGGAACTGCATTTAAATAGTATGTCATAGCTGCATCACTATCTAAATCATAAACTATATTCATATCATATCCTTCTTCCTCTATAAAGGCCTTTGCAGTCTCTTTTGTCTCTCTCATTCCATCAGTAAGATTAACCATTAATATTTCTATATCTTCATCTTTATAATTCTTCATAGCTTCATCAAAATATGGCATTTCTGCTTTACATGGAGGGCACCAACTTGCCCAAAAGTTTACTACTACGTTTTTCTTTCCAATAAAATCTGATAATTTCACTTCATTATTATCTTCATCATAAACAGTAAAATCTTTTGCTTTTTCTAAAGGTTTATCTTCTTTAGTACTCCCAATACTAGCATTATTCCCACTACTTACTTTTGTTCCCTCTTCTTCATATACACCAGTTAGATAATCATAACCTAATTTTCCTAAAAATATCAATAGCCCCATTAAAATCACTATCAATATAACTTTTAACTTTTTCATACACTTAATCTCCTATTTATTTTAACTAGCTCAATTTTTCATATAGAACTTTACACATTTTCTTTTTCTACTATTAATTATTTTCTCTTCATCTTAATTTTGTTCCCTTATCTATTATCTCTATACAACTATTATTAAAATTACGAGAGATAATTTGTTTTTCTTCACTCTATTTCTTAATTAAATATCTAAGTTGCTCTATTATTCTTTACATTATTAAATACCTTAATAAATACCTTATTAAATTTATTTTTTCGTATCCCTATCAAAAAATGATAAAATTAATCCTAATCCTGAAATCCCAATAGATAGTAATATAAAATTATTATTTTCATCAATAGGACATACACCCTCTGGCAAACGACTTCTAGAAATATATATCAAAACTATATTTAATACGCTTAATACTATCCCTATATTTATTAGATAATTGCTAAGCTTTTTTATATTTAAATTTCCGTTATACTTACTTAATACTTTTTTCATAATTCCTCTTCCTTTTATATTATTTAACTTACAAATAGTTTAAATAAATTCTATTCTAATCAAGAATTCTATCTATCCTTATATTATTTAACTTATACGAAACTTAACATAGATAATAACATATTTAAATATCCAGTCATCATCATTACACCTACAATTATTAAGATTATACCTGATATTTTATTTATAATATTGTAATTTCTTTTTATAAAGTTAAATGTACTTTTTAATGAATCAATTAATAAAGCAGATAGTATAAATGGAATCCCAAATCCTAAGCTATATGTTAGTAGCATTAGTACACCTTCCATAATATGACTTGAATTAGTTGCCATCATTAAGGCTGATCCAAGAAATGGTCCAACACATGGTGTCCATCCTATACTAAATATCATCCCAAATAAAATAGATGATGCTAGATTCACATTGTTTTTATCAACCTTATTTTTAAGCTTAAAGGTTCTTTGAAGTATGTTGATTTTTAATATTCCTAGGTAATTAAGACCCATAAATATCATTATTATCCCTGAGAATATATTTAATTCTCTTATATATTTATTTAAACTTAATCCAAGTGCACTTGCACCAACCCCTAATAACACAAATATAATTGAAAATCCTAAAACAAAACCTAGGGAATTTATTAATGCCCTATTTTTCTTGTTATCCGAATCCTTACCCATAAAATACGATACATATATTGGTACCATAGGTAAGATACATGGGGATATAAATGTTAGTATCCCTTCTAAAAATAATAATATATAATTCATAATTAAACTTTCTCCTTTTTTATAAACCGCACTGTAAATTTTCCATTATCTCATTGTATATTTCTTCATCATTTATTTCTTTTAAATCATCAACTACCCTAATAGATCCTGTTAATCTATAATCAACTAATATTCCATAGTCTACATCTTTTTCTAAACTAGTATTTAGTATGTATTCTCCATCCTCGCTATAATCCATTTTAATCATCTCTCCAGAGTAAGAATTTATAAGTATTAATTCACTTTCCTTATTAATACCCTCTAATTTAATATTAAATTCAGGCTTGTACTCTGAAACAGTAACTAATGGACTCATATAGCTACCATCAAAAGTTTTAGTAATAGTGTCACTTTTTACTTTTTCTAAATCTTCTATTTCACTTTCAATTTCATTACTCACTACAGCTTTACTGTTAATTTTGTCAATTCCTAAAGCTTTTCTGTTAATATCATTACCTACTATATCCTCGCTTTTAGTCTCATTAATTCCTATACCTTTACTCTCATGACTTACTACATCATTTCTTTTAGTCTCATTAATTTTCTTGCCAAATGCCTTAATCCCACCAAATATAATTACAATTGCACATACTGATATGATTAATATATTTTTCCACTTCATCTGAATTAACTCCCCTCTACTTAGTGATATTATATAAATTATTTTTGTTGGTTTTATGAAGATTTTATAATTCATTGAAATATAAAAGGAGAAGGAGTCCCCTTCATCTTGGATGCTCCTTCTCTTGATCTATATTTTACTCATTTTTCATTAATCTTTGATTATAATTAATTCCCTTATTTATTTCTCTTTGAGTATTTCATAATTATAATTCCATCTTCAACTGAATACTCCTGAAGGTTCAAATCAATTTTAGGGTTATTTTCTAAGAATAACTTTCTTCCCTTTCCTAGAATAGTAGGTATTATTCCTATAATATATTCATCTATAATATCAGCTTTTACAAAGCTATCAATAACTACTCCTCCACCAAATAAATATATATTCTTCCCTTCATTTTTTAAATCACATATAGTTTTACAGACATCACCACTTATAAAATGGTAATTTTCATAATCATCTATATTTTTTGATGTTGCTATATACACCTCTTTCTCTTTATAATCAATATGCATATTTTGATCATAACACTTTCTCCCCATAACTACTACATCAATACCTTCTAAAAACTTAGCAAAGTCTGATTTGTTTTCTGTATTTAATTTAGAGTTACCATCTCCAACTATCCAATCATATCCACCATTTTCATCTGCTATATACCCATCTAAACTTATTGCTAAATTTAATATTATTTTTCCACTCATATTTTTATCCTCCATTTTGTTTTAATTGCATTATCTCTTATTTTAGTATTTCTTATTTATTAAATCCATATCCTTGATACAAAATATATTATAAACTATATCAAACAGTGTTTATTTATTGCCCTCTTTAGTTTTTTCACTTATTGCAATATAAATATACTTTTATACTTACTATGTAACTCTCTAGCTGTTTACTAGTAATTTTTGAATCCATAAATATAGGCTCTGTTAGATAATCACTTCACAGAGCCCATATATTAAATTAGTTTATTATTATAGTAGTTTTATCTAACACATTATCATAAATCCATTGAGCATTTTTCACATCTAATCTAATACATCCATGACTCAAGGCCATACCAAGTCTATCATCAATTATTTCAGTTCCTGCTGAATTAAATAATATTGAATGATAGTAATAACTACCTCGAATTCTAGTAGCATACTTTACCCTATAAGTATCAGATCCAAAGTATGGCTTTCTACCACTAACATAGAAAGTTCCCTTAATAGTTGGTGTGCTTGGCTTGCCTACTGTGCAAGACCACTTATATAATAAATTCCATGTACCATCATTATTTTTTTCAAATATATAAGTAAGCTTATTTTCTAAGTCTGTTGTAATTAAATTTATAGTAGGGCTTTTAATTTGATTATCATTTACAAACCTTGTCATATCCGTATAAAAGTACTTAAAATCATATCCTTCAGGTGGATTCCCATCATCAGAAAGAAAATAGCTAAATATATATCCTCTTTGGTTATCATAGATAACATTACTCCAATCTCCATTTACAGATAGCACCTGCACCATAGACTTCAGAGGAATTACAGTTACTGGCTTTGACTCAGCAGAGGGAAAAGACCTTAAAGTAACATTTGTCCATGTATATTTTGTTTGGGATAAATAATCACTGTATACATATCCTGTTTGTCCATTATATGTTACTTCATACCAATCTTCTTCAGCGTCGTTAACTTGGACCTTAGATCCTGCTGGTATTACAGTGATTATATAAGAAGAAGTAGACTTTTCTTTTCTTAGATTAGTATTAGCTATGGTGTACTTATATGAACTTTGTTCCTGTCTTTGATATTCTTTCATTTTTAACCTCTAAAATTACTTTTTATAATATCCTATGAATCTACTTTTTATTTGGAACTATTATACTCCATACTAACTGATAGAAAACTTTTAATTATAATGAATAAAATCTCACTAAAGGAAAATAAAAATGCACCTACAACCTCCGTTGTAAGTGCATTAATCTTTACTAAACAATTTTATATTTTCTTTATAACTATCTATCTATTTTAGTTACTCCATTATATAATAAACTTTCAATATCTTTTACTGATGCCAAGTTGGCATCACCATAAATAGAGTGTTTTAATACTGATGCGCAATTTGCAAATTCAACAGTATATTTTGGCTCTTTATTATTTAAAATACAATAAAGAATACCTGCTGCTAATGCATCTCCCCCACCAACTCTATCAACAATATCATCTATAGTTCTTATTTCAGATGAATATAATTTATTATCTATATAATAATTGCATTGTAATGTATTAATTGATGCTGACTTTATATCTCTAAACGAAGAATATATATACTTTATATTAGGATAGTCATTTGAAATATGATCATAATAATAATTTAACTTTTCATATCTGTTCTCATATCCACAATTAAACTTCAATATATTTTCTGCATCAAGTATTCCTGCTGATAAAATATTTATATAAGGTAATATTTCTAAAGTTGCTTCTCGCGCTTCCTGTAATGACCATAATGTAGAACGATAATTAGAGTCATAACTTACTAAAATATTTTTTTCCTTACAAACTTTTAGTATTTCTAATATTATCTTTCTTAACTCTTCTGAAAGCGCCAATGTTATACCTGAAAAATGAAAAATATCTACATCATCTAAGGCTTCTTCAATATTTATATCTGATGCCTTTATGTTAGAGAAACAGGAATTCTTACGATCATATATAACTTTAGAGTTTCTATTACCGCTTCCCATCTCTAGAAAATATATACCAATTCTTCCATCACTTCTAGAAATAAATTTTGTGTCTATTTTTTTACTATTCAAATACTCTAAAATAGCGTCTCCCATAGAATTGTTAGAAATCTTACTTATAAATCTTGTATTAATTCCAAACTTTGATAATGATATAAGTACATTAGCTTCTCCACCGCCGTAATTAACATTAAAGTTATTTGTATTTAAAATAAATACACCTTTATCGGTAGATAACCTCATCATTATCTCACCTAAACTAACTACTCTCATATTATCATTATCTCGCTTCATTAAATTTTTCTACATAGCTTGTACATAATTCTGTTATTTCATCAAACTTACCATTAACCCCAAGCTTATTTATTTCTCCACCTATTCCAATTACATCTACCCCAGATTTTTTCCATAAGTCTATATTTTCTAAGTTAACTCCACCTGTAACCATAATACTTGCATAAGGTAAGGGTCCTTTTAGAGAGCTTACGAACTCTCTTCCTAAAACATTGCCTGGGAATACTTTTACAATATCCGAACCTAGCTCATATGCTTTAACAATTTCATTTATAGTCATCACACCTGGAATATACGGCACTCTATATCTGTTACACAGTTTTGCAGTTTCTTCACTAAAACATGGAGAAACTATAAATTTAGCCCCACTTAAGATGGCAAGTCTTGCAGTTTCAGAGTCTAACACTGTCCCAGCCCCTATAACAACATCCTCGTATTTACTATACTTTACATCTAAGTCTTTAATTATATTGCTAGCAAACTTATTAGTGTATGTTACTTCTATTATTTTAACATTCCCCTTAATGCAAGCTTCTGATATATTTATTCCAACTTCTTTTGAATCTCCTCTTACAACAGCAACAATGCCACAGTTCTCTATTACTTTTAAAACTTTCACTTTACTCATAGTATTTATCCTTTCATTTATTTTAGATTATCCTAAAATAAATAGTAGTTTTAACTTATAATTACACTTGTAAATAAATTTATTAACTTACAGATCTTTTCCTAATTATGCTTTACTCTTTTTATCATCCTTAACAACCATAATATATGCTAATACAAATGAGATACCTAAAGCCATAAGCATGCCTAATATTGCATAAATAAAGTATGGTCCTATATAAGCAGGAATACTAAATACGCTTGATAAAACATATCCATATATACGAACTCCAAAAGCTCCTATAAATGCAGATGCAATTGAACTTCCAATTGTTGCTGCTAAAAATGCCTTCTTATATTTTGTTAATACTCCAAATAATGCTGGTTCAGTTATTCCAAAAAGTCCTGAAATAGCTGAAGATACTACTACTGATTTTTCTTGCTTTGTTTTTTCCTTAAAGTAAATAGCTGCTGCAGCACCGGTAATTGCAAGGTTAGCCATTAACATCATTGGCATAAGCATATCATAACCTTGTGTTTCAAAATTTTGTAGTGCAATTGGTGTCATAGCATGATGCATTCCTGTTAATATAGCAATAGGACGAATTGCTCCAACAATAATACCTGCAAAAATAGGAGAAATATCAAATAATCCACTAACAATTAAAGCTAAGCCTTTTCCTAAATAAATTCCTATTGGTCCAATTAATGCTAATGTTAAGAATCCTGAGATAAATAGTGTTATTGTTGGTGTAAATACTGTACGCATTACATCTGGAATATATTTATCAACAATCTTATGAATATAACTTAAGATCCAAACAGCAAAGATTATAGGAATAACACTTCCTGAGTAGTTAAACACAGGTATAGGTATAAGTCCTGCAAAGCTAAAGGCACTTATTTCTCCAGCCTTTGCCGCATCTACCATTGTAGGGAACATAACAGTTGCTGCTATTGCTACAGCTAAATATTCATTAGTTTTGAACTTCTTCGCAGCAGAAACTGCTAAAAAGAATGGTAGAAAAGTAAATACACCACTGGCCATCATATCAATTACTTTAACTGTATCACTAGATCCTGATATAACATTTAATGCAATTAAACCAGATATTAACCCTTTTATCATACCTGCTCCAGCAATAGCAGGTACTATTGGCCCAAATACACCAGATAGCGTATTCATAAATTTAGTTATTAAACTATTTTTACCTTCTTCTTTGTTTTCTTTTGATGGATTACCAAATTCCACACCTAGTTCAGAAAGTAAAATATTATAATATTTATCTACTGTCGTTCCAATAATTATTTGAAATTGCTCTTTATTAAATGCAGCTCCGATAACCCCATCTAAATTTTTAATTGCTTCTTCATCAACTTTTGTTAAATCTTTTAGGTCAAAACGTAATCTTGTCATACAATGCCAAGCGTTATTGATATTGTCTTTACCACCTACGCTTTTAATAATATTTTTTATAACATCTTCTTTTTTCATAAAATTACCCCTTTCACAAATTAACTTTGTTTCCGTTTACAAGCTAAATATTATCATAACTTTTTTTAAAATAAAAGTAGTCCAAAAATAGCTTCATATTTTCAAAAACCCTTATTTTCCAATACTTTATAAGGATTTTTATTAAAATTGGACTGCTAAATATGATATTTTTCGCATTTAAAAAATCCAGTTTGACTTTAGTATAAAATTAATGATTAAATTTAGTAAGGAACTATTATTTAAGAAAGAAGGTACTAATATGGAACCAACTATAATTACTGATATTTTATGTTATATAACGAAACCAGACAGACATAATTTGGTAGTAGTAAAGGTAGAAACAAATAAAGGAATATATGGATTAGGATGTGCTACTTTTCAACAAAGACCTAAAGCTGTTAGTTTAATGGTATCTGAATACTTGAAACCTCTTCTAATAGGGAGAGATGCAAATAATATAGAAGATTTATGGCAAATGATGATGGTAAATTCTTATTGGAGAAATGGACCAGTAATAAATAATGCAGTTGCAGGTATTGATATGGCCCTTTGGGATATTAAAGGTAAATTAGCTAATATGCCACTTTATCAACTTTTTGGAGGAAAATCAAGAGATGCAATCCCTGCATATACTCATGCTGTAGCAGATAACATAGAAGATTTACATAAAGAAATTGATAAAATACTTGAAAAAGGATATAAGCATATAAGATGTCAATTAGGATTTTACGGAGGTAACTCAACTAACTTCCATACTACTGATAATCCTACTCCTGGAAGCTATTTTGACCAAGATGACTATATGGATAATACTATTTCCATGTTTGCTGATTTAAGAGCTAAATATAAAAATAAATTCCATATTCTTCACGATGTTCATGAAAGGCTTTTTCCAAATCAAGCAATTCAATTTGCAAAAGATTTAGAGAAGTATAAGCCATATTTCATAGAGGATATTTTACCTCCTGATCAAAATGAATGGTTATCTCAGCTTAGAAGCCAAACTTCTACTCCTTTAGCCACTGGCGAATTATTTAATAATCCTATGGAATGGAAATCATTAATAGCAAATAGACAAATAGATTTCATTCGTTGTCACGTTTCACAAATTGGAGGTATTACACCTGCTTTAAAACTTGGAGCCTTATGTGCTGCCTTTGGAGTTAGAATCGCTTGGCATACACCATCTGATATAACACCTATTGGAGTTGCTGTAAATATTCACTTAAATATTCACCTTCATAATGCTGCTATCCAAGAAAATATTGAAATCAATGAAACTACTCGCAAAGTATTTTTAGGAATTCCAGAAGCAAGAAATGGCTACTTCTACCCTATTGATTTACCTGGTATTGGAGTTGATATTTCTGAAACTGAGATAGTAAAATACCCTGTACAGTATCGTCCACATGAATGGACTCAAAGTCGTATTCCTGATGGAACACTTGTTACTCCTTAGTTCTAATAGGCTGTCTAAAGACAGCCTAAAATATATTTATCTTTTTACTTTCTGTCTTTCTTTATGCTTTTCTTTATTAAATGGCAATATATATGTACAGTTATAATCTAATGCAATAACTTTGCTGAATTGATATATTGTTCCATCATCTAATATACCTCTATTAGTAATTTCCATCGCAGAAACACCCTTTTTACATTGTAATAGCTCTGCTTGCTTTTTTGAAATATTAATAGCTTGATAATTTACTATATAATAAGAAATTTTATATTTCCTTTGAACAAAATTCTGAATTGAGCCCTCAATATCTTCCTTAGTTAATTTTTGAAAAAGATAACATGGAAGTATAGAAGTTTCTATCTGAGTAATTTGATACTTTACAATTCTAATACGTTGAAATTCCCAAACTAATTCACCTTCCTTTAAACCAAACATTCTCTGAGTTTCTAATGATGGCTCAACCTTTTTCAAATAAATAGTTTTAGATATAATATCCTCATAAGAATTTTCAGTCATAGAATTATATATCAATGGATTGCTATAAATGTTATCCTTTATATATATCCCATCCCCTTGTCTAGCATATACAACCCCGATATCTGTTAATCTTTTTAGAGCTTCTTGAATAGTGTAACGTGAAACTCCATACTTTTTAGCTAACTCCCTTTGAGTCGGTAATTTATTACCTTCAAACTTTTTCTGATATATTTTCCCTATAATATCCTGAGCTATAAACTCCCTCTTTTTCATTAACTTTATCCTCTTTCTCTACTTCATTAAAATCACCTTAAAAAGCTTAACTTAATATCTTTATTGTACAAAAATAGAACCTATAAAAAAAGACTATTTTTATAGGTTCATATTATAAGTTCTATTTTATAAAATACAGATCAATATGTTAAGATTATTATACACTTCTCCATAAATAATCTTAATAAGATTTTACTATTCCATTCATATATACCTATCCCTTACTTTAAAATAATACTTATTTATATAAAATAAATATTTAAAACAAAACTCTATCTTTTACATCTGGATAACTTTAAATACCATTCAAAAAGGAGTAGTATTTATACTACTCCTTAAACTTATTTAATGCTAGTTACTCCAAGGCCTCTTATAATTTCATCTGAAATCACAGCCTTACTTCCTAATATATATGCTTTACTAATCTTACCTTTATTTTCTGATACTTCACTTTTTACAGCTGCCTCTGCTCTTGTTGTATGTGATAATAATAGAAAATTGTTATTTTTACCAGATAAGGCTGATGCTGCAAGAGCATCTGGAAAATCAAGACCTGATGCAATATATATATTGCTTAGATTCAATTCTCCTTTAAATCTATCTAAAACACTTTTATTAGTTTTAAATCTGTCGCTTCCACCTAATCTTACTGGGCTTTTTAATTTATTTAAAACATTATTGGATACTACACCAGTTGATCCAATTACATAACTTTTAGATATAGATTTACTATTAGAATCTAAATACTTCTTAATACTTTCTGGTATTACATCTGTTCTTGTTAATAAAATTGGCATCTTCTTTTTAGTAGCTATTGAAGATACTGATAAGGCATCTGCAAAGCTTAATCCATTTACTAAAGTCACTTCTCCAGTATTTATGCCAACTTCCTTCGCTATTAAAGCTGAGGTTTCATATCTATCTTTTCCACCTAACCTTTTAACAGATATGCCCATAGCTTTTAAGTCCTTATCAATTTCAGAAGATATAACACCTGTTCCACCAACTATAATTGCATTTTTAACTGATTTATTAATTAGCAATTGTTTAAGTCTTGATTGTGATTTTAAGCCACTATTCCTAACTAATAATATAGGTGCATTTTTTTTACCAGCTAAAGGAGCTGCTGATAATGCATCTGGATAATCTAGTCCATAAGCTAAGATTACAGTGTCAGAATTACTCCATCCCTTTTCAAATAATTTATAGGATGTTTCATATCTATCACTTCCATATATCCTTTCCCCTTGTATCGCCGTATTAGTTACTAGTTCTGTAACTGTTATAGTACATGTTGCTTTTTTTGATCCATCTTTCGTAGTTACTGTTATAGTTGCTGTTCCTTTTCCTACTGCTGTAACTTTTCCACTTTGATCAACTGTTGCAACACTTTTATTACTACTACTCCATGTAACTCCTTTATTTGTAGCATTACTTGGATTTATTGTTGCTGTTAATGTTGTAGTCTTACCCTTTAATAAACTTTCCTTTGTCTTATTTAAAGTAACACTTTGAACTGGCACTATTGATGGTTTTGATTCTTCTGTAACTGTTATCGTACAAGTTGCTTTCTTTGCTCCATCTTTCGTAGTTACTGTTATAGTTGCTGTTCCTTTTCCTACTGCTGTAACTTTTCCACTTTGATCAACTGTTGCAACACTTTTATTACTACTACTCCATGTAACTCCTTTATTTGTAGCATTACTTGGGTTTATTGTTGCTACTAATGTAGTTGTATTTCCTTTTAACAAGCTTTCTTTTGCCTTATTTAAAGTAACACTTTGAACTGGTACTAATGATGGTTTTGATTCTTCTGTTACTGTTATAGTACATGTTGCTTTTTTTGATCCATCTTCCGTAGTTACTGTTATAGTTGCTGTTCCTTTTCCTACTGCTGTAACTTTTCCACTTTGATCAACTGTTGCAACACTTTTATTACTACTACTCCATGTAACTCCTTTATTTGTAGCATTACTTGGGTTTATTGTTGCTACTAATGTAGTTGTATTTCCTTTTAACAAGCTTTCTTTTGCCTTATTTAAAGTAACACTTTGAACTGGTACTAATGATGGTTTTGATTCTTCTGTTACTGTTATAGTACATGTTGCTTTTTTTGATCCATCTTCCGTAGTTACTGTTATAGTTGCTGTTCCTTTTCCTACTGCTGTAACTTTTCCACTTTGATCAACTGTTGCAACACTTTTATTACTACTACTCCATGTAACTCCTTTATTTGTAGCATTACTTGGGTTTATTGTTGCTACTAATGTAGTTGTATTTCCTTTTAACAAGCTTTCTTTTACCTTATTTAAAGTAACACTAGTTACTGGAATTACTACTGGTTTTGATTCATCCTCACTATAGATTGATTGTTTAAAATCATCTGTATCATTCAAATAAGCTTTAAAAATTTTTTTTTTAAAAGCTCAACTTTTGTATTTTCTGCAAGTATATTATTCCATCCCTCAGGTAACTCTTGTACATTCTTTAAATCACTCTCTACAGCTTCTGTCATTAATTCATTTATTTTTTCAAAATTATCTAATGTAACTTTTCTACCTTCCCATTGAATTGAAATAGGCTTTAACTGTTCTTTTTTATTGATACGTTCCTTGAACATTTCCTTTTTAAAATCAGTCATCGCTGCATATTGTCCCTGAAATACTTTCTCTAAAATATATTCATCTGATAATATAACACCATCTTTTGTGGCTTCATCTTTATATTGATTTGATATGTAAGGCACCACACCATCATAATATCCATACTCAGCAAGTAATTCATAAGCTTGTCTTTTCATCATGATATCTCCTGAGACTCCATTATTATTTTCTACACTTGCATAATTAGAACTGAAAAGTGGTATAACATAGTATCCATTACTTGCAACATCTCCTGTAGTTTTAAGCCCATTAACTTCATATCTAGAAGATATTATATTTCTCTCTATAAGATCATCAATTGTATTTAACTCATTTGCTTCCTCAATTGATATCTTCTTTACGCTATCAATTTTATGAGTTGCCTTTGTATCTCCTTGATTAAATCTATTTCTTGTGTCATTTTTCTGCTCTAATTTATGGAACCATTTTTGCTTATCATTCTTGTCCTTTTTTAATATAACATTAGCTTCTGCATAATCTAATGTATATATAACATCAAAGACTCCTCTCATATATTCTTGAAGATCCTTCTCTGTTTTAAAACGTTCTGGCGAAGCATTATGATATCTTTCTTGCCCTTTATGATCATATATCAAATTCAAATTTAAAGTAGGTCCATTTACCCCATAAGTTTCGAATAAACCTCTTGGATAAAATTCTGTCTCTAACCCATCTCTTACTCCGTTATTATTGAGAAAAAATGTCCCAATCAATAAGTGAGTCAATTCATGTGTATAAGTTGAAAGCCCTCTCTCCTCTAGTGCTTTTGCTAAAAAAAGACGAACTTGTCCCCCCTCAGCTTGGCCATCTGCACCAAAATAATTTGCGTATAAATTTAATGGAGTTATAAATTCTTTTACCCCTGTTGCAGCCTTATCTCCAAATTTAGGAGACCATTCTTGAGATGCGTTTACTGTACCACTATTATACATACGTAAGCTATCAATAACTAAGCGATTTGTTGATAATAAATTTTGTACATTTGCCTTTCCTATTCGCTGCCAAAGTTCTATAAAATCATTCTGTTGACTTGCTGCCTTTTCAACTTGTGATTTAAACTCTTTAATTTTTTCCTGATAAAGAGCATTATTATTTTGTTTTAAACTTTTATCTACATAAGTATCTACAAGTCCATATGTAATTGTAGTGAAATTAGATATAACATAAATACTATCCTCAGAAACCGTAAGCAATGGTAAAATATGCTCTTGCAAATAAGCTTCGGAACTCAACTTAGAATATAAAGCAGTTTTGGCATTTGGATTTATCTGTGTAGGTATTTCTACAATAATTGCTTTACTCGTTTTTTTGAACCATTCCTCCATTGTAGTATTTGGTTCAAATTTATTCTTATTATCTTCCAAAAAAGATAATACTGAATCTTTATCTGTAATTTTCCCTTTAAATAGATTCTTATAAGCTTTTGTGTTATTAGATACTTTTAGCATCTCACCTCCAGCTCCACCAATACTAATAAGCCAATCTAAAGGATCAACTTGTTTTCCATAATAGCTCGGTGTATATGTCAAAATATCTTTTATATTTTCATTTCCAATGTTGAAGTCATATAATCTATGAATATAGGAGATTCCCAAAAGCAATTTTTCCTTATTATTTGTTATTTTATTTACGAAATATTCATTTGAATCTCCTACATACCCTTTTTCAATTGTAGAATTTTCAACTAGTTTCTCAATAATACTTTCAATATTCTTTTGTGTTTCTAAAAAAGCTTCACCATAGGACATAACATGTACATTCTCTGCTTTTAGTTCGCTCAATACCTGTTCTTCTGTCACACTTGCAATTGGTATATTGTCACGTTTTGATATTTCCACCTGTTTATTTAACTTATCTGCAGCAGAAAACCTATTTGGTGCCAATAAGTCAGCAATAGTTTTATCGTTAAAATAATTAACCCCTTGTAAAACATCCTTAGTGCTCTTGCTTACTTCTTTCCCATTAGCAGCACTCTTTTCTGCTATTGTATTTTCTACTTTAATATTATCTTGTAAATCTTTCCTATTCTCATTTTTTTCAATAGAATTCTCTTCTTCTTTTTTATCTATTTCAATACCTAACTTTTCTTCAGTTGATATTTCTGTAGCATAAACTTTATTAGGCAACATATATATGGAGCTATTCAATCCAATAATCACTGCTAACCCAAAAGCAATCCTTTTTTTACCCGTCATTTTAATTTACCTCCTTATCACACTACTATTATTTGAATACCTTTAAAATAAAAAATCAAACTCTTCTATGCTACATTAATTTAAATATATTTTTTAAATTAAATATTATTTTACAGCCTTGTCCATAAAAATTTCCATTAATTTCACCTAGAATCACAAAATTATCAATGCCATTCATATCAAAATCTTTAGTCATCTAAAAAAAACAGATATATATTTCATTTCCTTAATTTTATTTAAGTCTTTTTACACACTATATGATTTAGTACTACTATCATCTCAATAAATTTCATCATAATCTAAAAAACTATTAACTTGAATATTATCACTATTATCATTTGCATAAGATCTAAATTGCATAATTGGAAATATCATCAGTATTACCATTACACTAACTAATATCTTTTTGCTTCTTTACTCTTAGTAGTACCATATTCTCACAAATTTACATTCATATATTATAATATTTATTTTCATTTTTCTAGATTTTTTATTATATTTATACAAAAAATAATTAGATAGATTTTTATTTAAGCTTATACGTAAAGTAACTGTAATAAAGCTTTAGCTCTATTACAGTTACTTTACTGAAATCATTATATTTTGTTGTACTACTTATACCTTAGAAATTACTGACATTCACATGTAATTATAAGGATAATGTTTGTCCCGTTGTCATTGTTAATATTAAACCTTAACTAATTTTTTATTTTGTAATCTTAATAATATATCTGCAGCTTTTGCGATACTATCACTATGAGTAACAACAATTACACACTTATTATGCTTATGTGCACTTTCTTTTAATAATTCTGTAATCTCATTTGCAGTGCTTGGATCTAAGTTCCCAGTTGGCTCATCAGCTAAGAATATAGGTGCATCTGCTACCAGGCTCTTTTAAATGTACCCATTAAAATTCCTCCTTAAAATTAACATAGCTATACTATATAACCCCTATATAAAACTAATGTGAAATTTTCTTACGAATATCATGAAATAGGTATGTAAATTATATTGTTTTAAAAATCTATAATAGATCTTATTTATGTTTTAAACTGATTTATTGAATTAGCCTTTGGATATGGGAAATATGTATGGATTGTAGAACCTGCTGATACTATAGAGATTATAAATGAGAAGGATTGTGAGGTAATTGATTAATATCAGAATAAGTAATTATCTAGTCACAAGAAATATTTTCTATTTAAAGTCACATACTATTATTAATAAATAAAACTCTTAGAAAAAGGTGACTTTATGACTGAAACAGAAAAAGCCTATATTGCTGGAATTATAGATGGTGAAGGTAGTATTATGCTACAAAAAGTACATAATAATGAACATCCAGCTCCTTGTATATCAATAGCTTCAACCACTTTAGAATTATTAGAATGGATTAAAACTATAGTAGGAAAAGGTAATATTACTAAAAAGAAAAATTATAACTTAGAAATACATAAAGACTGTTATAGTTATGTTTTGAGACGAAATGATGCTATTTCTTTATTAATAGATATACAGCCCTATCTTGTAATTGATGTTAAAAGAAAAAGAGCTGAATTGATTTTAAGAAAATATAAATCACTTACTCCGAGGAATGGTAAATATAATAAAGAAATGCTAGTTGAGAAACAAGAATTTTATTATGAATTTATTAGTATAAAGTAAAAATCCACGATATTTATCGTGGATTTATTGTCTAATGACTTAAATATTGACAGACTCTCTAATGACTTAAATATTGATACAATTTAGCGTATTGGCTAACTTTTACGCAATTTTAATTTTGTTAAAGAGTATTACACTAACTCGATATATATTATTCTATTACAATATATTCACCTTTCTCCACATCCATATAAACTAATTCTAACTCTCCTACACTTTCTATCTTCTTTTTATATTCTTTTTCATATAAAGATATATCCATTAATGGATAGTAAATTGTCTTAGTTTCTTGACCTTTTATTATAACTGTTCCATGACTATTATCAACATTATTAAGCATATCATAACTTGAGCCAAAAAAATTTGCATTATCTTTATATATTAAAGTTTCTCCATTTGATTTATTCCTCAAAATAAACGACCTATCAACTTGACTTTCTGCTACCCACATTCTAATGCTTGCAATTCCTATTGCTATAGTTTGATCCTTAAAATTGTTTGTTATGTCTACAGCCATAACATAATATCCATCCTTTTCCTCTATACCTTTTATTGTGTACTCATAATCTGTTCCCTCATCTTTTACACTAACTTTCTTATTTAATTTAATAGAACTACTTGCCCCACATCCTATTAATCCCAATACCATAATACTAATCATAACTAATACTAATAATCTCTTAATATGCCTCAATTTGATATCCTCCTTAAACTTTCATTTAAATATTTTTATTTTTTTGTTACTCTATATTTTTACACATATATATTTAACCTATTTCAATATCTTAGTCACATGATAACTCACTATGTGATCTTTTCTCGATAGATGTGTTAAGCATTAATGCAAACTTTATTCACAAAGTAAATTTTCTTATTTTCGAAAAACTAAAAAAAACTACCTTTTTCAATTATATCTTTAATATTTTTCTTCACATTTATATATTTTCTATATAACATTTACCATCAATTTTTTTCATAATAAATTCACCTTTGATTTATTCCTTAAGCACCCGTCTATCAACTATAGTTTTCATTTATATAACAGGGTTAATATCTGTTTTTCTACTTTTTAATTCTTTAAGATTAAAAGGTTCAACGTTACTATATATGATATCAGAAAGATAGTTTTTTTAATTATTATATACAGCCGAAATTTATTTTTCTTTAAGTTTAGCAATATATCTAAGTGACTCTTCAAAATATCTACCATTAAAAGCCTCCTGCCTACCCTCGTAAAACAGGCATTTTCAGGACTTAACATCTTACTTTTTAACCAGCTTTACAACTTTCTCAACGTGATGTGTATTAAAGAGCATATTTTTAATGTTAATTTTATTACAAATTTATTCAATTTTAAATTACTAAACGACTTCTTTATAATATCTATACATCATTTTTACACTCTATTGCTTGCAAAAGATACTCTGCCAAATTTTACAACTTTCATAACATCTACTATCAATAAATATATTTCATGATAATCTTCATTATTTAAGGTTCTATTAAAAACTCCTTTATAAAATAAATAATCATAAGTTAAAGTTAATGGTATTAAAAAACCATGAGTACCTTCTTGTTTATTTTTAGATATGAATTTTATTGAAAATATGCTTTCTATATCTTCAATAAAACATATTCTCCTGCTAAACTCTAAAAAAATTTATCATAAAACTTTTAGTTTTTTCTTTTTACTCTCTAATTTTTTCTTATTTAGTTTTTCCATCTGAGTCATATATTTCTCTACATAAAACGGTGTACCATTTTTCCTTCTAAATCTTTTAAAATTGCTAATTTTATCACTCCATACTGATTATTTTTATACCTATACATAGCCCTTAACCTATGAGAACCATATATTACATTTAATATGACTTTATCATGTTCTGTATTTAACGATAAATAAAAATAATAGGAATAGCTATATTTAATAATAGCAATTCTATTATACTTGACTTTTTTTTATTAACTTTTATTCCATTTGATAATCTGGTTCTACAACAATCCCATTATATTATTTTCATTACCTAATTCTATTAAATTGCATACTTATTCAAAATAATAATTATTTTTTGCTACATGACATTTTCATTTATCCAAATCAATCATATTAATTATTCTACATTCCATAAAATCACCCCTGTGACAATTATATGTTTATCACTATTTAATTATGTTAATTATATAAATGATTATCTTTTAATCCTTGTGGCCTTTTTACGTAAAAATGCACACCCCTAGTAAAACCATTACTAAAGGGTGTGCACAAATACTCAAAATACCTAAAAATAGATAAAAATCTATGTAAAACATCAAAAACTTCTTCATAAAAAGCAAAATACAATGGCTAAGCCTTAATATTTCAAGGTCTTACCATTGTATCCTAGTCTTTCTTCTTATTTGGTGGAGGCGAGGGGTCATGTGCGTCCATAATTTCTTAATGGCACTGACTATATCTTAGTGTACAATCTTTGTACACTCTTGGCGTATTATAGAAGCTCAGTATAGTTTATGTCTTCTATCCTAGTATTCCATAGCATTCACTTTAGGAACCTATAAGTCGATACGAGGCTGTTGAATTTCTTCACATACCTCTCGGTATTGCCGTCAGCATTATCTGTTACGGGTTCACCGATAAAGCCAAGTTATCACTTATGAATCACTTCATAAGGCGACTCATCTTACGAATCGAACCCCTGTCCGAAAGCAGACCAATCTGACTTTCTACGAGCGTAGTTTGTGACTAAAATTTCGGTCCTTAGTTCGCTCACAAACAAACTCCTAATTCCCTAGCTTCATTAATACCCCTTTAGCTCAAAGCTTTGCTAAACTTCGTTTCCCACTTCAATGACACCAGTGATCCGAAGCGTGGGGACCCCGGGCTGATGAGCGGCTATATTAAGCTGCTAATGCAAAATTGTCTTCTGCGTTTATCTTTAATGCATACTTTATTATCGAGGTGACATGCTTGCCTCGGCTCGCTTATCAAACCCATCTTACCCCCGTCGAAGCCAAAACGCCCCCAGGTTAAAATTAGTTTAACGCGAAATATTCAATTTTCATTCTGTGTTGTAATTATATATTATAATTTTTTTTCTGTCAACAGCCTTGAATCATGCATTTTAACTATGATTTTCCTAAATTACATAGTCTTAAATACTTAGCTAAATAATTCATTTATTTTGAGGATAATTATAGTTCTAGTCTAATTTTATATCTCCTTTATAAAATTCATACTATATCTTAATTATAATATGAGTATTACTTCTTTTACTCTAGCTTTATCTCATAGTATATAATTTATTTTTTATCATTTAAAACAAATTGCTTTATAAATTGTCATTTTTTCATTATTAATTTCTAATTGATATTAAACTTTTTCGTTTAGAACAATAATAAATTGATGCACTTTTTTCTACACTACAATCACCCTCTAATATGATTAAAAAATAAGCATATCATTTTCATCAAATTTAAAATTGGGGCCCCAAGCTACTTCCCAGTAGTATCCATCAGGATCTGCAAAGTAAGCATGGTATCCACCCCAGAAAACATCTTGAGGTTCTTTTGCTATTGTTGCACCTGCTTTTCTAGCTAGTTCAATTACTTCCTCTACTTCATTTTTATTTTTAACATTAAGTGCTAAAGTAACTCCTGAAAATCCTGTGCCTATTTTAGGTGGATTCTCAGAGCTAATATCTTCTGCTAAAAGATTTAAAGGATATAATTCAAACTTTGTTCCTGTTGCATTAAAAAATATTACAGCTGGATTATCTTCTTTTTCATCAGTTTGAAATCCTAGTCCATCCCTATAAAACTGGATAGATTTCTTCATATTTCTAACACCTAAACAAATGATATTAATTCTATTCATAATTACCTCCCTATTCCCACTGTCCCGGCAGTTTTAACTTCTCCATATAAGGAAATCTTTTATCAAATTCCTCAACTTTTTCTGGTATTAAACGATTAAATACTTCAGATTCATAGAATTTTCCTTGTACATCTTTAAGTCCATTAGGAATTAATTCAATTGCCATAAATGGTGGAAAGTTTTTAGAATCAATAGTTGTTATACCAAAGTTATCACAAGTTCTAAAACCATGTTTAGGATAATAATCTGGCTCACCAAATATTACAATCCCTCTATATCCTGCCTCTTTAGCTAACTTCATTGTTTCTCTTAATAATATTCCACCTATCCCCTTATTTTGATAACTTGGATCTACACATAAAGGCCCAAAAGTTAATACTTCTGTACTCTTGACTCCATCAGATACATAAGCTTTTGAGTACATAATAGCTCCAACAATTTCTCCATTAACTTCTGCCACTTTACTTAACTCTGGAACATAATCATCACTTTCTCTAAGAATATGAACTAAATAATGTTCATTACAGCCTGGAAGATGTAAATTCCAAAAAGCCTTCTTAGTCATATGTTCAACATTAAAGTAATCACTTTCTATTTCATCCCTAATTATTAAATTTTCCAAACAAAGACCCCTTTTATACTTATTAATGTAGAAATTCAGCCAGATTATTTTTCCTACTTCATTCTTTCATGTTACTATAAAGCCTAAGCTTTATAGTAACTCTTAATTCTTTCATTCTAAATCAGCTCGCCTGAATTATAACCTAAATTGTTAATTTTTAATTCTTAACTGTTAATTGTCACTGTCCGCTGGATATATAACTCCTATTTGCTTCCTTGCTTCTTCTATTACTTCTATTACATCTCTTGAAACCTTTAAGGAGTTTATCTTAGATTCTTTTTCTCCTGATTGAATTAAGTTTACAAACTCTTCAACTTCGTAACACATATTTTCTTTTTTATGTTCTAAAGTTAAATCTTCTTCTCTTCCATCTCTATAAATTATTTTTACATTTTCAAAGGTGTTGATTTTATTAATTATTATGCTTCCTTCTTCCCCTTGAATTTCTGATGGAAGGTATGAATTGCTTATTTTTGAGTAAGTAACTGCTGCCTCCATATCGTCATAGCCAAAGATTGCACTTCCTTCTCCATCTACGCCTGTTTTAAGCATTACTCCATTAGCCTTTACTGTATTTGGCTTTCCAAAAAGATTGACCATTGGTGCTATACAGTAAATCCCTATATCCATAATAGCTCCATTAGATAATTCATTTTTAAAGGCATTTAACACTTCTCCAGCCTTATATTTATCATATCTTGAAGAGTATTGGCAGTAGCTTGCAAAATACTTTCTAATCTTTCCAATCTTGTATAAGTTGTCTTTTATAGCTTTAAAATTTGGTAACACTGTAGTTCTCATAGCTTCCATAAGAACAACATTATTTTCTTTAGCAGCCTTAATCATTTCATCTACTTCTTTAGTATTTGAAGCAAAAGCTTTTTCCCCTAATACATGCTTCTTATTCTTTAAAAATAAAATTGCTTGACTAGCATGTAGTGAGTTTGGTGATGCTATATAAACTGCATCTATTAAATCACTCTTTGCCATTTCTTCTAAATTGGTGAAGGTATGCTCTATTTCAAATTTATTTGCATACTCTTTTGCCCTTTCTTCAGTTCTTGAATAAACAGCTGAAATCTTTGCATCCTTAACTTCCCTAGACCCTGCAATTAAACTATCAGTAATAAAATTCGTTCCTATAATACCTATATTAATCATATTGCCCTCTCCTTTTTATGTTATATTATTCCATACATATATTGTATAAAAAAAAGGAACTGAATTACAACCTATTAATTAATATTAGTTTAAATTCAGTTCCTATTTTCTTATTTGTAAGTGAAATTTAACATTATCCTTAACTGTACATTTCACTTTATTCTATAATCTATAAATTAATCATTATAATACATCTTCTAATGTATATTTAGAAAACTCATTTATAAACGCATCTAATGAGCTTTTCATTATTCCTTTTATCTTACATCCTGACCCCACATAAGGACAACAATTATCTTTGTTAAAGCATTGTGCAATATTTAAATTGTCTTCTGTTATCTTAATAACTTCTCCCAAATTTATATCTGAAGGTTCTAATCCAAGTTTTAATCCACCTGTTCTACCTTTCATAGAAATAACTAAATCTGTCTTCGCCATTTTATGTATTATCTTTTTTAAATGATGCTCTGATATTTCTAGTTTTTTTGCAAGTTCTTCAACAGTACAAAGCTTGTCTCTGTTTTCTGCTAGATATATTAGTGATCTAAATGAATAATCAGTAAATTTGGATAAATACATTTTAATACCCCTCTTTCGTTTAAGATAATCCTGCTAGTAATTAGGACATTTATAGAAAATTTTATTTAAATTTCTTTAATATAAAAAGTTGTATAGACTAATCACTCTAAAACTAAGCATATTCACAAAATAAATTAAATAAAATTTTCTATTTAATTATACTATATTTCACCCACTAATTACTAAAACAACCATATACTATTTACAAAAATTTAATATTTTATACATTTTTATAGAATCATTTAATTTCATGTTGTTTTATGGGTGTCTCTAAGTAGAAATCTTATAAGATTTACTATTATAAACACCCATATAAACATTTTTATTATTTCAAATTTATAACTTATTCATATATCAAATATTTTTCTCGAACTAATTTAGCTTCTAAACCTAAGTCATATATCAAAGCTTTTATTTAAATCATTTATCTATTTTCTATCTAAACCATTTATTTAAATTTTTTATCTAAGTTATTTTTCCAACTTCTAAATGCAAGGCTCTTATCTAAATTTTCTTATCTAACATTCTTATCTAATTTACTTAACTCTTATCTAGCTAGTTAGCTTAATTATTTATCTAAATTATTTAAGTATTCATCTATTGCATTTGCTGCTTTTTTCCCTGCTCCCATTGCTAATATAACAGTAGCTGCTCCTGTAACTGCATCTCCACCAGCATAAACTCCTTCTTTAGTAGTAAGACCACTTTCATCTGCAATTAAGCACTTCCACTTATTAGTTTCAAGACCTTCAGTAGTAGAAGATATTAATGGATTTGGAGAAGTTCCAAGAGACATTATAACTGTATCTACATCCATAATATATTCAGATCCTGCTTTAACTACAGGTCTTCTTCTTCCTGATTCATCTGGCTCTCCTAGTTCCATTTCTACACATCTCATACCTTTAACCCATCCATTTTCATCTACTAAGATTTCAGTTGGATTAGTTAAAACGTCAAAGATTACTCCTTCTTCTTTAGCATGGTGTACTTCTTCAGCTCTTGCTGGTAATTCAGATTCACTTCTTCTATAAACTATATGAGATTCTGACCCTAATCTTAAGGCAGTTCTTGCTGCATCCATAGCAACATTTCCTCCACCTACTATAGCTACCTTTTTACCTATCTTTACTGGTGTATGATATTCTTCTTTAAAGGCTTTCATTAAATTAACCCTAGTTAAAAATTCATTAGCAGATAATACTCCATTTGCATTTTCTCCTGGAATCCCCATAAATTTAGGAAGTCCTGCTCCTGAACCTATAAACACAGCTGAAAACTCTTCCTCAGCCATAAGTTCATCAATGGTAATGGTTCTACCTATTATAACGTTAGTTTCTATATTAACTCCAAGCTTCTTTATATTTTCAATTTCAGGTCTAACTACATCATCCTTAGGTAATCTAAACTCAGGAATTCCATAAACTAATACTCCACCTGGTTCATGTAATGCTTCAAAAATAGTTACATCATAGCCTTTTCTAGCTAATTCTCCTGCACAAGTTAATCCCGCAGGACCACTTCCTATAACTGCAACTTTCTTACCTTTTAATTCTTCCCTCTCAGAAAGATCAACTTCATTTATTCTAGACCAATCTGCTATAAATCTTTCAAGCTTACCAATAGATACTGCTTCCCCTTTAATTCCAAGTACGCATTTACCTTCACATTGGCTTTCTTGCGGACATACTCTTCCACAAACAGCTGGCAATGCACTATATTTTGCAACTTCTTTAGCAGCTTTTTCAAATTCTCCTTCTTTCATATATCCTATAAACCCTGGAATATTTATAGATACTGGACATCCATCAACACATTTAGGATTCTTACAGCCTAAACATCTATTAGCTTCTCTTATTGCTTCCTCATCTAAGTATCCAAGACAAACCTCTTCAAAGTTCTTAGCTCTAACTTCTGGGGCTTGTTCCGCTACAGGTACCCTTTTCATTCTATCTTGCATATTCATAACTACTCCACCTTACAACCACAACCACCATGATTATGAGTATCTCCTTCTTCTATTATTAACTGAGATCTACCTTCCTCAGTTTTATACATAGCTTGTCTTCTCATAGATTCATCAAAATCTACTAAATGTCCATCAAACTCTGGACCATCTACGCAGGCAAATTTAACTTTTCCTCCAACAGTAACTCTACAGGCACCACACATGCCTGTACCATCTACCATAATAGGATTTAAACTTACTGTAGTTGGTATATTTAACTCCTTAGTAAGACTAGCCATAAACTTCATCATTATCATAGGTCCTATTACAACTGCATGGTCATATTTATTACCTTTTTCCTCTACTAAGTGCTTTAAGCAATCAGTAACTCTTCCATTAAATCCATAGCTACCATCATCTGTTGATATATATAAATTCTTAGAAACCTTCTTTAAGTCATCTTTTAATATTAATAATTCCTTACTTCTACTTCCAACTATAACATCACAATCAATACCATGATCATGCATCCATTTTACTTGCGGATATACAGGTGCTGCCCCCACACCACCTGCTATAAAGATGATATTTTTTCTTTTTAATTCATTTATATCTTCATAAATAAATTCACTTGGTTGTCCTAATGGCCCAACAAAGTCAGCAACATAATCTCCCTCATTAAAACTAGCAAGTTCCTTTGTTCCTCTACCAACTGCTTGAAATACTATAGTTACAGTCCCCTTGTCTTTACTATAGTCAGCAATAGTTAGTGGTATTCTTTCACCCTTATCATCATTTTTAATAATAATAAACTGTCCAGGTTTAGCTGACTTTGCAACTCTTGGTGCTTCTATATCCATAAGATATATATTATCAGTTAACTCCCTCTTACTAACAACTTTATACATAACTGTACCCCCTTGTTTTATTTTTAACATACTTTCATCTTACCATTTTTTTAATATTCACAC
>OGSQ01000216.1_pt1 | contig 33896 bp, 27 predicted proteins | sample 1573921 | NCBI WGS metagenome assembly OGSQ01 (sample SAMN03295832, study PRJEB24534) | human gut metagenome | isolation source: fecal sample 7 from infant 4 | host: Homo sapiens | place: USA: Pittsburgh, PA | collected 2014-07 | reverse complement strand
GATATAAGGTTATATATAATGATAATTATAAAGTTAACTTAATTGATAGTAATAAAAATGTAAATTATATTATTGATATAGAAAATAAAGATTATAGGTATTTAAATGAAAAATATAAATCTGATGGAAGGTTAATAAATGAATGTCAGGGGCAGGTTCTTTCTCCTTATGAAATTTTGCAAGTTAGAAGTAATGATAGAGAAAAATTTGATTTATTGTTAAAACAGAAAATCATAGGGGAAGATATAAATGATATTATAGGTGAAATAGTTAGTAAATTAAGATTTGAAGACGATAATTTTATGGAATTAAATAGGGAGGTCTCAATAAAAAGTAGCAAAAATATAATAAATCCTACAAGAGAAGAGTTTATAGATAAAAAATATGACTTTTCAAATGTAGATTTTATTGAAGCAGAATATAATGCTAATTTAAGAATTGAAAGAGCAATAGAAAAAGAATTTCTATTAAATCCCAATTTTGATAAATTAAATTATCTATATAATAGAATAAAACTTAACAATTCAGATAAATATCAAATAATAGCATATTTAGAAGGTCCAAAATTTTGTACTTCAAGAGGAGGTACTATTGTAATACTAGAAGAAAAAAACAATGATTATATAGTAACTTCTAAGATTAAAGATGTTATTCCACCAATAATAGTATCTGATGATATAAATAGTGGATATCATAATTTAATAGTAAGATTGATTAAAAAAGATAAACTAGATTTTAGAGTATTAAAATATAATGGTAATTCATATCCTATGAATCCAGTAGATGAAGAAAAGTTACAAAGTGGTGTTAAAGTAGTTGGAGTTGCTGTTATATCAGATGATTTATTTTATAAAAGAGGAATAGAATATTAGAAAATAGAAAAGGAGCTGATTGGATTTCAGCTCCTTTTTAACTTTACATTAAATATAATAGATTATTTAATAGCAAATAATCTTTCAGCAGATAAATCACCGCAATGTGGACAAGTAGTATCCAATGGGCCATCACCTGCACACTCTTCACAATATACATCATAACATTGAGTACATTTGTAAACAACGTCGCCTTTTGTAGTATTACCACAATTAGGACATTTGCTTTCATCGTAAATCATGTAATTTCATCCTCCGTTTATTATTTTAATTCAATAGCATCTTCTAAATCTACTTTAAAAGCTTCACCTTCATTCATTAGAATATGACCTGATAAATAAGGGCTACCATCTAGAGTTATTATTACATTTTCAACATCAAAATAGTCACCGAAAGTATTAGTTATTGCAGTAAGAGTACTAGATTCAGCACCACCACCTAAGTTTTGTGCACTTACAAAATTAGAAGAGAAATCTAAAGTAATAGTAGATTTATCTTTATCTAAATTTGAAGAATTTAAAGTTATTTCACTAGAAATTGAAGGTGATATATCGGTACCTGGTGACTTTTTTAATTCATCAACTAAAAGCTCTGAGGCATTATTACCATTAATATTTATAGTTGTATTTATGTATACAATTTTATCAGATACTGCATCATAGTAATATATTTTAACATCTTCTTTTTTTTCAGTATCTTTGTTATCAACTGTTTCATTATCTTTTTCATCATTAGTATTAGTTTCTTTTTGAGAGCTTGTACTATTATTTGTTGTAGTAGAATTATTAACTTTATTATCTTCATTTTGTCCAGCCTCAGTTGATTTTGAACAAGATATTAAAGAAAATGGTATAAGTAGTGATAATGATATTGCTAATAAACTTTTTTTCATATAAACTCCTCCTTTTAAAGCAAATTAAATTAATGTATTCTTAATAAAAGCATTATAACATAATAAGGAAATTATTACAATTTACTTGAATGTAAGGAATTTTAAATATGTTTTCAGTAATGTTTGAAAAATGCATGTAAATATCATATAATATAAAACATCGGCTTACACATGATTTATTAAAGTCTAAATACCATAAAAAAGGAGAAATAAGTAATGCAAAAAACAATAGAAATAGGGAACGAAAGATGTTCAGAAATAATAAGTATTATTAAAGAGGTATGTATAAACAATTTAAATGAAGAATACTTGTTTCTTGCAGAAAACTTATGTGAAGAAATATTTAAGTTAGACAACTCTAAATTAAATAAGGGTAAGGCCAATTCTTGGGCCTGCGGAATTGTTCACTCAATTGGTATAATAAATGGGTTATTTACAAATAAATCTAATATAGATATTAAGGCTTCAGATTTCTACAAATTATTTGATGTAAGTAGTAGTACAGGCCTTTCTAAATCTAAAGAAGTAAGAAGTATGATAAATATAGATGAGGAAAAATGGTTAATATCTTCAAAAGAAGATAATGAAGTGGAAAGTAAAAAGTGTGAGAGTGTTTCCAATTCAGAAGCTACATCTGTTGATACAGAAAATAAAGAACAGATACAAGATGAAGTTGTTATAAAAGAAGACAAGAATTTAATTGAAGCTAATAGAATTGCAAATGATGCATGGAATCAAAAAAACTTTAATAAAAAGGTTAAGTTAGCAAAGGAAGCATTAAATATAAGTAATAAATGTGCAGAAGCTTATATAATTTTATCTTATGATAATTCTATAAGTAAAGAAGAGCAAAAAAACTTATCTAATAAAGCCGTAGAAATAGCTAAAGAAGTTATAGGTGAAGAAAATATTGATAAATTAATAGGTAAATATTTAGACTTAGAAATGGCTAAACCATATTATAGTGCAAAATATAGACTAGGTAATTTATTATGGAGTATTAATGAAAGAAATGAAGCCATACAAGAATTCACTGACTTATTAAGATTATGTCCTGAAGATAGACTATTAATAAGAGGAGTATTACTTTCTTGGCTAATTGCTGAAGGAAAAGATGAAGAAACTCAAAAAGTATTATCAATGTTTAAAGATGATTATCTTTCAGCTACTAAATTTTCAAAAGCCCTTTACTTATTTAAATTAGGTAAATTAGAAGAGGCGGAAAGAGCCTTAAGAATTGCAAATGCATCAAATCCGTTTGTAGTTAATTATCTAACTAAGCAAAAAAGACTTCCTAAGGTTCAACCTGAATTGAAAAGCTTAGGATCAGAAGAAGATGCAATCTATTATGTGAAAAATGCAGAAGTTGCATGGGATGCAGTAAATGGAGCTAGAAATTGGGTAAAGGAAATTAAAAATAGACTTTAAAAGCTGTATTTGAAGTAAACCTTAGGTGCTGTATCACAATTTAAATTAATAAAGTAAATTACATAGATAATTTATTTAATAATTTCACATTTTTTACAATTTATTTTCTTGTGACAAAGCACCTTTTAGGCATATAGTTATTTTAAATTATTATTATATATATTAACTAAGTTTAAGAGAAGTTTGCTATGTCCTTCTATTGTATAAATAGAAGGAGGCATATTTTCTTTATTTAGCAAATAGTCTATATTTTTAATTTTGTTTTTAAAAAATAAAAGATAAAGATTTTTATAGTAATTATGAGTAAGTCCCTTAATAATTTTATTAGATAGTTCTTCATTAGGAATGAAAGAGCTATCTAATATTTTTTTATATATTAGATAGTAAAGTAAGGAAATAGAGGTCTTTTCAACTTGTCTATAATCATATTTTTTTATGTCATCAAAATCCTCCTCTAACCTATTAAAAAAATCAAGGGTTGAAGGATGTAAAGTAAAAATATCTTTATTTAAGTAGCTAATTAATGAGTTTGTATAAAAGGAAATATTATTTAGAAAGTTCCACAAATCATTTACATCAAAAGGAGATATAGATATATCCTTTGAAACTTCCATATGCATATCAGTTAGTATTCCTTTTGTTGCATAAGAAATATTTCCATTTCCACAAATAGAATAATTTCTAATTATATCAAAAGCTATTCTCTTATCCTCTTTTAATCCAATGGCATATTTACCATCACTATTAAAGAAATTAACGGTAGAAAGTGAAAAATGAATTAAAGAAACTAAAGCTAAATAAGAATAAGATATATTACTAACTCCTATAGAAAATAATATAACAAATATAAGAAAATCAAAAATTGGACCTAGCCAAAAGTATATTCTTAACTTCTTTAATAAAAGACTATATTCAAATTTTGAAGATAAATTAATTGAATTAAAATGTAATCTACTAGTAATAAAATCATTATTAAGAAAAGCAATCTTAAATTTGTAATTTGAATTTTCTTTATATATATTAAAAGGAATAATATAAAAACTAGTAGTTTTAAATTTTAGTATTAAAGAAGCTATATAATGAATAAGTTCATGGATAAATAAAAGGGAATATTCAATAATAAAAATTTTTAAACCTATAATTAAATAACTCATAAGCATCTTTCCTATATATTAATCTTATTAATTAATATACTTATTTTATTATAAAAAGTGATTGTTTTTGCAAAGATATTATCTTAATAAAATGGCTTTTATGATATAATAAATAAGCAACTTTAAATATAAAGGAGAAGAAAATGAATATACAGATATTTGGAAGAAAAAAGTTGCTTTGATACTAAAAAAGCAGAAAGATATTTTAAAGAAAGAAATATAAAATTTAATATATAGATATAGATTTAAAAGGTTTAAGTAAGGGAGAACTTAATTCTGTTAAAAAAAATATTTCAATTAATGACCTTATTAATACAAAATCTAAAGAATATAAAAGTTTAAACTTAGATAAAATTAGAAGTTCTGAAATGAAGGAAGAAATTCTATTAAATAATCCTAAATTATTTAACTCTCCAATTGTTAGAAATGGCAATTTATCAACTTTAGGATATAAAAAAGAAGTTTGGGATAATTGGGAATAATAAAGTAGGGTGAACTAATGATTAAAATTAAACTACAAAAAGAAAAAAATGATAATATAACTTTTAAGATTAATATTAAAGATAATGAATTAAATAAATATAAGTTTTTAAAAAGGGCCTTAATGGAGGGAAAAGCTATAAAAGGCAATTTCAATTATGAAATTCCTTTAAGGTTTTTAGTTCCAATAGTAAATAATATAGGAAGAGAAAATTTAGCTATAGATAGATATAGTAAATTAGAATTTTTAGAGTTTTATGATGAGTTTGAAGAAAAATACTATTCTAGTTTAACTGCTACACCTAAGTTTATGAAATTATGGAGACAAGAAAAGTGTCCTAATATATTTAAGATTAAAATTGACCCTAAAACCTTAGAATTAACTAAGGAAGTAGCATTTAAAAAAGTAAATATCAAATTTGAATCTATACTATAAAAAAGAATCAAAGTAAATACTTTGATTCTTTTTTATAATTAATGAAGGAGATGAATTTATATGGATTAGCTAAAAAGCTAATAGCTAATATAGTATATGAGAAAAAAATAAATGGTGATACTAATTTTTGTGATTTTATACAATTAAAATAATAAATAATCCATTGTATAATTAATCTATTATATATGAGAAAAGGGAGAGAGTGATATGGATAAAATTTATAATTATGGTAGAAGTAACTTTAAAACAATAGATGAAGGTAATGAATTAAGTTTTCTTATTGGAAATGGAATAGGAGGGTTTTCTAATTCAACAGTTGCTGGTGGGAGCGCAATACTTCATCATGGATATTTAGTAGCAGCCTTAAATCCACCTGTTAATAGATATTTAATTCTTACAAGAACTCAAGAGGAAATAAGTATAAATAATAGAAATTATGATTTAACTTCTCAAAATTACATAAATACTTCAAAGAATGGCCACAAATATTTAGAAAGATTTACTTTTGATTCTATTCCAGAATACTGCTATAGAGTTGAAGATGTAAATGTTAAAAAGACTATATCTATGGATTATGGTCATAATACAGTAGCTGTTTGCTATGAAATAGAGAATGGTATAGAGGATATTAATTTTAAGATAGTACCTGTATTTAATTATAGATTATCAGGAGAAGCAATAGAAAAATCTAGACTAAAATTTACTGAAGAGCTAGTAGATAATAAGTTAATGTTAATACCAGAGGAAAATAAAAATATACAAATTATTTTTGAAGCTTCAGAAGGTGAATTTTATAACAGAAGATTAATTCCTATGAACATAAGTACTCCTAATTATTTATATGAAGAAAATAATTATTATAATATTGAAAATAGAACTGGATTTTTAGGCTTAGATAATCATTATACTCCATATGAATTAAATATAAGTATAAAGGCTATGGAAACTAAAAGAATGTATATTATATGTTCAATAGAAAAAGAAATAAATAAGGATGGCTTTCAAATAGAGAAAGAATATAAGGATAGAGTAAATAAATTAATTTTACAAGCAGGATATAAGGATAATTTTGGATGTAATTTAGTTAAGGCTGCAGATCATTTTATTGTAAATAGAAATAGTACTGGCCTTAAAACAATATTAGCTGGGTATCCCTGGTTTACTGATTGGGGAAGGGATACAATGATAGCCTTTGAAGGCTTAGTGTTATGTACAAAGAGATATGAGGAAGCTAGAGAAATATTAGCATCCTTTGCAAAGTATATAAGAAATGGACTAGTCCCTAATTTATTTCCAGATGAAAATACAGAACCATTATATAATACTGTAGATGCATCCCTTTGGTATTTTCAAGCTGTTTATAAGTATTTAAAGTATACAAGAGAAGAGGAAGATTATAGGTTTATAGAGGAAAATATATATGATAAATTAGTTGAAATATTTAAAGCTTATTCAACTAAAACATTATTTTCTATAGGCATGGATGAAGATGGACTTATATTTGCAGGATCTGGATTTGATCAAGTAACTTGGATGGATGTAAGAGTTGGAGATTTAGTAGTAACACCAAGGCATGGAAAGCCAGTTGAAATAAATGCCCTTTGGTATAATGCACTATGTATAATTGATAAATTAAGAATTAAATTTAATAAAGAGGATTTAGGATATAACAAATTAAAAGAAAAAGTTAAAATAAACTTTGAGAAAAAGTTTTGGAATAATGAAAAAAAATGTTTATATGATGTTATTGATGAGAAGGATGATAAAATTAGACCAAATCAAATATGGGCTGTATCTTTACCTTTTTCTATATTGCCAAGAGAAAAAGAAAAGCTTATAGTTAATACAGTTTATAAGCACTTATATTCTACCTATGGATTAAGATCATTATCATTTATGGATAAAGAATACAAAGGTAAGTATATTGGAAAGCTTATAAATAGAGATTTAGCATATCATATGGGAACAACTTGGAGCTTTTTAATAGGACCCTTCATTACATCTTATTTAAAGGTAAATAACTATAATGAAGCATCAAAAACTAGAGGAAGGAAAATGCTTTCTGTATTTGAAGATCATATGAGGGATGGATGCATTAACGGAATAGCAGAAATATTTGATGGGGATTTTCCAGCTACTAGCAGAGGCTGTTATTCACAAGCCTGGGGAGTAGGTGAGGTTTTAAGAGTTTATAATGAATTATATGAAAAATAGTATTAATAATTATTATTTTATGATATTATGTTTCTAAATAATAAAACGAAAGGATAACCAAATGAAAAAGTTAATTAGTTTTTCTAATATTATTTTTATTGCTGCTATATGTACATTTATATATGGGTTATATAAAATATATATTATTAGGCAAGTATTACCTTCAGGAGTATGTCCTGTTAATGACAATAGACCTATACTATTTATAGGGATTTTTCTTATGTTATTATCAATCCTAATATCTTATTTTGAAGATAAACAAAAAAATAAGAAAACAATAAGTTAATATAGTTATTTTAATATCAAAATGATAATTTTTATTAATATGATACAAATAAAGAATTAATAGCTTTTTAGGCAATTAGAATAGTATTATTTATCATTTTAAGATTATTTTAATTATAATTAACTTAAATAATGAAGAAATATATATAAAAAAAGTCTTTGATGTTTTGGCACATTTATTGCTTAGATAATAAATGAAACATTAAAGGCTTTTTAGTTTAAAAAAATAAAAACATATAGCTATGTGAAAAAATTAATATTATTATGTATCAAAAAATAGTATTGTTATCAATTTGAGAAAATCTTTTCAATTTGATAATGGCATAATTGTAGAATTATGTATTAATAAAATTATATATTACATGAGGAGGAATTTATTTTTATGGTAGAGATGAAAAAGAAAAACAGTAGGAGCACTTCCATATTTCATGTAAACGGTATACCAAGTTTAAAAAAAGCTATGCCATTATCTCTTCAGCATTTACTTGCTATGATAGTTGGAAATGTTACACCTGCCATTATAGTTGCTGGTATTACAGGAATGGACTTAAGCGACAAAACTTTATTAGTTCAATGCTCTTTATTTATGGCTGGTATTGCTACGTTAATGCAGTTGTATCCTATATGGAAATTAGGATCAGGATTACCGGTAGTTATGGGAATAAGCTTTGCTTATGTACCAACCTTAACAGCAATAGGATCAGCTTACGGAATAGAGGCCATTTTTGGAGCTCAATTAATTGGAGGTATTGCAGCAATAATAGTTGGTGCCTTTATTAAACCACTAAGGAAACTATTTCCACCATTAGTTGCCGGAACAGTTGTTTTTACAATTGGCTTATCTTTATACCCAACTGCTATAAAATATATGGCAGGGGGAGTAGCTTCAAGTGACTTTGGATCACCTACTAATTGGATAATAGCAATGGTTACTTTAATAGTAGTTTTATTCTGCAATCATTTTACAAAGGGATATGTAAAGTTAGCTTCTATATTAGTAGGGATAATTGTAGGATATATATTTTCTATTGTTATAGGAAAAGTAGACTTTACTGCAATTTCATCAGCAGGATGGATACAAGTACCAACACCACTTCATTATGGAATGAGGTTTGAACTATCAGCAATTATATCAATGGTTATTATTTATATTGTTAATTCTGTTCAAGCTGTAGGAGATTATTCAGCTACTACAGAAGGTGGTTTAGGTAGAGAACCATATGATAATGAATTATCAGGAGGAATAATGGCAAATGGGGTATCAAGTATTTTAGGTGCATTCATTGGAGGGCTACCTACAGCAACCTATAGTCAAAATGTAGGAATAGTTGCTATGACTAAAGTTGTAAGCAAATATATAATAATGCTTGCAGCTGTCTTTATGTTAATAGCAGGCTTTATTCCAAAGTTTGGAGCTTTAATTACTACTATACCGCAAAGTGTTTTAGGAGGAGCCACAATAATAGTTTTTGCAATGATTACTATGACTGGAATAAAAGTAATTATAAAGGATGAACTATCTAGTAGAAATATAAGTGTTGTTGGTCTTTCTGTTGCATTAGGAATGGGTATAACTCAAGTTCCAGGAGCTTTAGATGCTTTCCCAAGCTCTGTTAATATGGTATTTGGAAGCTCTCCAGTTGTAATAACAACTATAACAGTAATATTATTAAATTTAATATTACCAAAACAAACTATTGAAGATGAAGATAATGAAAGAAGCAAAATAGAAAGTTAAAAGAAAAATATACTATAAAAATTACTAATGAAGTAAGAATAAGATCATTATCAAAATGAGAAAAGTATATTGATAATTATCATAGATTCTCGAGTGATGTATTGAATTAAATTAATTTACATGAGGGGGAATATATTACTATGATACAAGTAGGAAAGAGAGAAGATAGAAGTACTTCAGTTTTTGATTTAGATGGAGTTCCATCATTAGAAAAAGCAATACCATTATCACTACAACATTTACTTACTATGATAGTTGGAAACGTTACACCAGCTTTAATCGTTGCAGGAACAACAGGTCTTGGAACAAGTGATACAACTCTTTTAGTGCAATCTTCATTTTTGATAGCTGGAATAGCTACATTAATGCAGTTATATCCTTTGTGGAGAATAGGATCAGGATTACCAATGGTAATTGGTGTAAGTTTTACTTATGTACCAACTTTAGTTGCTATAGGATTAAATTATGGTATTGAAGCTATTTTTGGTGCACAATTAATAGGTGGACTAGTAGCTATAATATTTGGTGCTTTTTTAAAGCCAATGAGAAAACTATTTCCACCATTAGTTGCAGGAACTGTTGTATTTTCAATAGGATTATCCTTATATCCAACAGCAGTAACATATATGGCAGGTGGCTCTAGCGCAATTGATTTTGGATCACCTATAAATTGGATGATAGCAATGATTACTTTGATTGTTGTATTATTTTGCAACCATTTTACAAAGGGATATTTTAAATTAGCATCTATTTTAGTTGGAATAATAGTAGGATATATCTTTGTATTATTTTTAGGAAGAATTGATTTTACTCCTGTTATAGAGGCCTCATGGGCTCAAGTTCCAACTATAATGCCTTTTGGTATTAAATTTGAACCTGCAGCTATAATAGCAATTAGCGTAATATATATTGTTAATTCTGTAGAAGCTGTAGGGGATCTTTCAGCTATAACTGAAGGTGGTTTAAGTAGAGATGCAAAGGATACTGAAATATCTGGAGGAATAATAGCAAGTGGAATAGCTAGTTCCTTAGGAGTAATATTTGGAGGTCTTCCAACAGCAACTTATAGTCAAAATGTTGGAATAGTAGCAATGACAAAAGTTATTAGTAAATTTATTGTAATGTTAGCAGCTGTATTTATGTTAATTGCAGGATTTATTCCGAAATTTGGAGCATTAATTACAACTATACCACAAAGTGTTTTAGGTGGAGCTAATATTATAGTTTTTGCAATGATTACAATGACTGGAATTAAAATAATAATTAAAGATGAATTATCAAGTAGAAATGTTACTATTGTAGGTCTTTCTGTTGCTTTAGGAATGGGAGTAACACAAGTCCCAGGTGTCTTGGATGCTTTTCCAAGTGGAGTAGGTATGGTTTTTGGAAGTTCACCAGTTGTAATAACTACTATAGCAGTTATACTACTAAATTCAATATTACCAAAACAAAGTATTGAAGATGAAGAAATTGAAAGAAGTAAAATAGAAGGATAATATATTAAAGATTATGGAGCTTATTTAACAGCTCCATAATAATTTTTATGTTATAAAAATTATTTAATAAAAATATTAAATCAATATAAAATGTAAAAGCTCCTTTAGGAGTTTTTTCTTTAATTTTAAATTATACATCTCTATTATTTATATGAATAAAGTGGCATATAAATTGCTATAAATATATAAGTAAATTAAGGCTAGAAAACAAAAAGAGGTGTTTAGATATGTCATCCATATTAAAAGAGATTCAAAGTGCTGTAATGAGATATATAAATATAGTTGAAAAAATATTAAGTGTTGACGTTGAAGTAGTTGATGAAAATTTAATTAGAATAGCTGCAACAGGTGCATATAAAAATAGAATTGATAAAGACATATCAAAACAAGGTTATGCTTATAGAGAAGTATTAAAAAGTGGAGAATTCAAGGCTATAACAGAGCCAGGAAAAGATAGCATATGTAGAAATTGTATAAAAAGAGGTAAATGCGAAGAGTTATTTGAAATGAGTACTCCTATAAAACTTCAGGGTAAAATAATAGGAGTTTTAGGACTTGTTTGTTTTAATGAAGAGCAAAAAGAACAAATACTTGAAAAATTTGATAATTATAAAGCTTTTATGGAGCAAATAGCTGAATTTATAAGTACAGCTGCTTATGAAAATCTGCAAAGAAAAAGAGAAGATGTAGTTTTAAAATCTTTAAATTTAATTATCGATAAAATGGATCAAGGAGTAATGGTCTTAAATAAAAATGATAAAGTAACTCATATTAATTCAAAAGGTGTTGAATTAATTAAGCATGTAGATAATTTTTTTGCTTCAAAGGTAACTATTGAAAGTACTGGAGATAGTTTATTTCAAATGGAAATATATAAGGTATCCATTGGAAATCAAAGCTATCAGTTTATAGGAAACATATTTCCTATGGGTTTAAATGATAATCAGTTTGATAAAATATTTGTATTTAGAGACTATAAAGGCTTTAGAGATAATATTTCAGAATATACTAATATAAAAAATACAATTAAAACTGAGAATATTCTAGGACAAACTCTTATAATGCAAGATTTAAAAAGAAAAGTAAAAAGAATAGCCTTATCTACATCTACAGTATTAGTAACTGGTGAAAGTGGTACAGGTAAAGAAGTATTTGCAAGAGCAATACATAATGAAGGAAACAGGAAATCTAAGGCTTTTGTTGCCATAAATTGTGGTGCTATACCAGATACATTACTAGAAAGTGAATTATTTGGATATGTTAAAGGTGCCTTTACAGGAGCTGATCCTATGGGTAAGATAGGAAAATTTGAACTTGCAAATAAGGGGACAATCTTTTTAGATGAAATCGGTGATATGCCAATTTATTTACAAACAAAATTACTAAGAGTATTACAAGAAAGAAAAATAACTAGAGTTGGATCAAATAAAGAAATTGATATAGATGTTAGAGTTATTGCAGCTACCAATAAAAACTTAAGTGAATTAATAAGAGAAAATAAATTTAGAGAAGATTTGTATTATAGATTAAATGTAATACCTTTTGTTATACCTCCTTTAAGGGATAGGATAGAAGATATTGAATTACTAATAGAATTTTTTATAGATAAATATACTAATTTATTAGACAAAAGCTTTGAAAATATAGTAATAACAGAGGATGTAAAGAAAGCTTTTTATAGATACTCCTGGCCTGGGAATGTTAGAGAATTGGAAAATACAATAGAATTTATAGTTAATATGATAGGTACAGATGGGATAATAGATAAAGAAGTTATACCTAAAAATATTTTATCAAGGGATAGAATAGATAGTGCTTTAGATAGAAAAGAAATAATTCCTCTTAAGGAATTAGAAGAAATAGAAATAAAAAAAGCATTAGAGCTATATGGAACAACAACAGAAGATAAAAAATTAATAGCAAAAAAATTAGGAATAGGAATAGCTACTTTATATAGAAAAATTGATGAATATAAGCTTTTAAAATAAAAGACAAAGCATTTATTTATAATTTATGCATATAAAATATCCATGTAATATAAATGATATTATAGGATATTACAATATAAATATTAAATATAAAAGGGAATTAAAATTTTTTTGGAGGTGTAAAATGACTTATAAAGTAATAGGCAGCAATATAAATAGGATTGATGCAGTTGCTAAAGTTACAGGGAAAGCAAAATATGTTGATGATTTTTTCGAGAGGGACATGCTTGTTGGTAAGGTTTTAAGAAGTCCTTATGCCCATGCAAAAATAATCGATATAGATTTTAGCGAAGCAAGTAAATTAGAAGGAGTAGAGGCAATAATAACTCATAAAGAGCTCCCTAAAATAAAATTTGCCACAGCAGGTCATCCATGGTCTTTAGAGGTTAGTCATAGAGATATTGAAGATAGACTTATATTAACTGATAAAGCAAGATTTGTAGGAGATGCTATAGCAGCAGTTGTAGCAACTAATGAAGTAATAGCAGAAAGAGCACTAAATCTTATAAAAGTAGAATATGAGGTTTTACCACATATCTTAAAATCAGAAGATGCAATTAAAGATGGAGCACCAATAATACATGATGAAAGACCAAATAATGTATTAAGTGAAATGGGATCAGAGTCTGGAAATGTTGATGAAGACTTTAAGAATGCTTATGAAATTTTTGAAGATACCTTCGAAACTAGCATAGTACAACATTGCCAAATGGAAAATCATAGTGCATATTCCTATGTTGATGGTGAAGGAAGAATTGTAGTGGTTTCATCTACACAAATACCGCATATAGTAAGAAGAATTGTAGGGCAAGCCTTTGGAATTCCTTGGGGAAAAATTAGAGTAATTAAGCCATATATTGGTGGTGGCTTTGGAAACAAGCAAGATGTAGTTTTGGAACCGCTAACAGTAGCAATGAGTCTAGCTGTAAATGGTAAACCTGTTAGATATACATTAGATAGAGAGGAATGTTTTATTGATACAAGAACTAGACATGCTATGAAGTTAAAATTTAAAACTGCGGTATCTAAAGAGGGAAAATTACTTGGATTATCTATAGATAATTTGGTTAATAATGGAGCTTATGCATCTCACGGACATTCAGTTACTATGAGTGCTGGTAGTAAATTTAGACCATTATATAATTTTAATTCAATAAAATACAAACCAAAAACAGTTTATACTAATTTACCGGTAGCAGGTGCAATGAGAGGTTATGGCGCACCACAAATGTTTTTTGCTATAGAAAGTCATGTTGAAGATATAGCAAGAAAATTAAATATGGATCCAATAGAGTTTAGATTAAAGAATTTAATTAGTGAAGGCTATATAGAACCAGTTAGTAAAAATATTGCAAGAGCTTTTGCACTTCCTGAATGTATACAAAAAGGAAAAGAGTTAATAAATTGGGATGAAAAGAAGAAAAATTATAAAAATCAAAAGGGAGATAAAAGAAGAGGCCTAGGAATGGCATGCTTTAGTTATTTTACTGGAACTTATCCAGTAGCTTTAGAACCTGCTGGAGCAAGAATAGTTATGAATCAAGATGGTTCAGTTCAGTTACAAATTGGAGCTACTGAAATAGGACAAGGAAGTGATACTGTATTTGGACAAATGGTGGCAGAGGTATTAGGAATTCCTTTAGATATGGTACATGTTATAAGTAACCAAGATACGGATATAACACCATTTGATACAGGATCTTATGCATCAAGACAAAGTTTTGTATCTGGCGCAGCTGTAAGAAAAGCAGCTTTAGAAATAAAAGACAAGGTCCTTGAATTTGCAAGACACAAGTGTGGATTAGAAAAAGAAGCATTAGACTTAGAAAATTGTAATGTTATAGAAAAAATCTTAGGAAGAACTGTTTGCTCATTAGAAGAAGTTGCTATGGAATCATATTATGATAGGATAAAATATGCACCTATTACAAGTGATACTTCAGTAAATGTTAGAGTTAATTCTATTGCTTACGGAGCAACATTTACAGAAGTTGAAGTTGATATGAAAACAGGGAAAATAGAAGTTTTAGAAATTTATAATGTACATGATTCAGGAATAATATTAAATCATAAATTAGCAGAAGGACAAGTAGATGGCGGTGTTAGTATGTCATTAGGTTATGCTCTTTCTGAACAAATGCTTTTTGATGAAAAAACTGGTAAACCATTAAATAATAATTTATTAGATTATAAGCTTCAAACTATAATGGATACACCTACAATAGGTTCTGCATTTATAGAGAAGTTTGAACCAGCAGCAGGATTTGGACAAAAATCCCTTGGTGAGAATACAACAATATCACCAGCCCCAGCAATACGTAATGCTGTACTGGATGCAACAGGAGTTGCCTTTAATAAAATTCCAATGAATCCTCAGTCAGTTTTTGAAAAATTTAAAGAACTTGGCTTAATATAAGGAGGAAGAAAAATGTTTGATATAAATAATATTTACCAACCTAAAACATTAAAAGAAGCCTTAGATATTTTAGATAATAAAGAAAATATAAAGATTATTGCAGGTGGAACAGATGTATTAATAAAATTACATCATGGAGATCTTACTGGAATTGAACTATTAAGTATTAGAGATATAGAAGAATTAAAGAAAATAACTCTAAATGATGAAGGCGATATAGAAATTGGAGCAATGGCATCATTTAGTGATATTTTTAGAAGCAATGTAATAAATGAAAATATTTATGTATTATCAGAAGCAGCAGTTTCCATGGGAGGACCACAAGTAAGAAATGTGGCTACAATAGGTGGAAATGTGTGTAATGGAGCTGTTTCAGCAGATAGTGCTACAAGTCTTTTTGCCCTTAATGCAGAACTTTTACTTAAAACAAAAAACGAAGAAAGAATAATACCTATTAAGGAATTTTATTTAGGACCTGGAAAAGTAAGTATACTTCCAAATGAGATATTAGTAAAAATAATAATAAGAAAAAAAGAATATTTAGGTTATAAGGGAAATTATATAAAATTTAGTAATAGAAAAGCCATGGATATTGCAATGCTAGGAGTTTCTGTTGTAGGAGCCATTGAAAATAACTACTTTAAAGATTTAAGAATTTCTTTAGGAGTAGCAGCTCCAACTCCAATAAGATGCTTAAAAGCAGAAGAATTTTCAAAGGGTATTGAAGTGAATATGAATAATATTATTGAAATATCAGAAAAAGCTTTATTAGATGCAAGGCCAAGAAATTCCTGGAGAGGTTCAAAGGATTTCAGAGAGCATTTAATAAAAGAGTTAACTAAAAGAGGAATTATAGAAATAATTAAAAGAGCTGGAGGTGTAGTTAATGAATAATGAATTTATGAAGAAAATTTCATTAACAATAAATGAGAAAAAACATCATATAGAAGTTGATATAAGAGAAACACTTCTAGATGTATTAAGAGAAAGACTTCATTACACTGGAGTTAAAAGAGGATGTTCTGTTGGAGAATGTGGTGCTTGCACTGTATTAGTTGATGGAGTTCCAATAGATTCATGTATATATATGGCTGTATGGGCAGATGGAAAAGAAATTTTGACTGTAGAAGGATTAGAGAAAAATGGAGAATTATCTAAAGTACAAAAGGCATATATAGATGAAGGTGCTGTACAATGTGGATTTTGTACTCCAGGATTAGTTCTTACAACTACATCTCTTGTAAATAGTGGTAAGAAATATAGTGATGAAGAAATAAAAAGAGAAATATCAGGACATTTATGTCGTTGTACAGGATATCAAAAAATATTTAATGCTACTAAAAAATCTTTAGAAGAATAAATTTATTAATATGCATTGTAAATGATTAATTTATTAAAGGTGGAGGGGTTATTATGAAAAATAGCTTGTTTATAAAAAATATTAAAGCTTTAATAACTTGTGATGAAAATGATAATTTATTTGAAAATGTGAATTTATATATTGAAGATGGCGTTATAAAGTATATAGGAAATGATGCTTATGAAGCAAATGAAGTAATCGATGGGAAGGATATGTATGTATATCCAGGACTTGTAAATAGTCATCATCATCTATTTCAAACCTTTACTAGAAATTTACCACAGGTTCAAAATATGGAGCTTTTTGATTGGTTAACTACATTATATGAAATATGGAAAGGGGTAGTTTCTGAATCAGTAAGATATAGTTCTCTAGTTGGAATGGGAGAGTTAATGAAATATGGTTGTACTACTTGTTTTGATCATCATTACCTATTTCCACAAAATGCAGAAGAAACACTTATCGATGAACAATTCAATTCAGCTAAAGAGCTTGGTATAAGATTTCATGCTTCACGAGGAAGTATGGACTTAAGTAAAAAAGATGGTGGATTGCCACCAGATTCAGTAGTTCAAAGAATGGATAGAGTTTTATATGATTCAGAAAGAGTTATAAAAAAATATCATGATGCTAATGAATTTTCAATGAGACAAGTTGCTCTAGCACCCTGTGCGCCATTTAATGTTACAGCTGAACTTATGAAAGAAAGTGCAGCTTTAGCGAGAAAATATAATGTAAGACTTCATACACATTTAGCTGAAACAAGAGATGAAGAAAAATATACTCTTGAAAGATTTAATATGAGACCTCTTGAATATATGGATACTCTTAATTGGGTTGGTAGTGATGTTTGGTATGCACATGGTATTCATTTTAATACAGAGGAGCTTAAAGTTTTAGCAAAAACACAAACAGGAGTAGCACATTGTCCAATTTCTAATATGAAATTATCATCAGGTATAGCAAGAATTCCAGAAATGATAAGTTTAGATGTTCCAGTAGGATTAGCTGTTGATGGAAGTGCTAGTAATGATGGCTCAAATCTTTTAGAAGAACTTAGAGTTTGTTATTTACTTCATAGATCAAATTGGAGTAATAAGGCACCAACTGGATATGATATTTTAAAACTAGCTACAAAAGGTAGTGCTAGAGTTCTAGGAAGAAAAGACTTAGGTGAACTTTCTGTAGGAAAGGCAGCAGATTTATTTATGATAAATTCTAATAGAATTGAGTTTATAGGAGCAGAATATGATCCAAAATCAATATTAGGAACACTTGGTTTTAAATCTCCTGTAGATTACACTATTATTGCAGGAAAAGTAGTGGTTAAAAATGGAAAGCTTATTACTATAGATGAAGAAAAAACTGTATTTGAAGCTAGGAAAGCTGTAGATAATTTATTTTCTAAAATATAAATTAAGAAGGATAATTATTATAAATTAAATAACTTAATTTATAGATAGCTTATCTAATGACAAGGGTGTGGATAAAATGAATGGTATTATTTTAGCATCAGGGTTTAGTAAGAGAATGGGGAAAAATAAATTATTAATGAACTTTGGTGAAGAAGTAATTCTCCAAAAGGTAATAAGAGAAATTAAAAAATGCAATATAATTAATTTAATATTAGTAGCAAGAGAAGAAAGTGTTATTAAACTTGGAATAGAAGAAGGAATAGAAGTAGTAAAAAATGAATTTGCAGATTTTGGGCAAAGTCAGTCCATACGACTTGGATTAGATAAAGCAGATGCAGATAATAATTTTATGTTTTTTTGTGGAGACCAGCCTTTTATAGATTGTTACTCTATAAATAAATTAATAGATTTTTCTTTAAAGTTTAAAGATAGCATTGTAATACCTAGAGTTAAAGATAAAGTTGGAAGTCCTGTTATTTTTCCAAGACTTTTAAGGAGTGAATTAGAAGCTCTAGAGGGAGATGTAGGAGGACGAAAAGTAATAAAAGATAACCAAGATAAAGTTAAATATGTAGATTTAAATAATGAACTTTTTTTACAAGATATTGATACTCTAGAGGATTATATGAAATTTATTATTAAATAATAAATGAAATGCAAATTATAAAAAAGCATAGCTATGCGTTAAATAATAAAGAAATATATCTTTAGAAATAAGGTGGGGGGCCAAAGGATGGATTATAGATTTATATCTGAAGATGTTATAAAATGTGCAGAAAAATATAAAGAGGATATGAGTACCTTTTTAAGAGAACTAATAGCAATACCCTGTGAAAGCTGTAATGAAGAAGCTAAAATAATTAGAATAAAAAGAGAAATGGAAAAGGTAGGCTTTGATAACATAGAAATTGATCCAATGGGCAATATTTTAGGTTACATTGGTAAGGGAAGCTACTTAATAGCTATGGATGGGCATGTAGATACAGTTGGAATAGGTGATCCAAGTCTTTGGAATTATAATCCCTATGAAGGGGATGAAGACGAAGAAATAATATTAGGAAGAGGAACTAGTGATCAAGGTGGCGGAATTGCTGCTATGGTTTATGCTGGAAGAATAATAAAAGAATTAAATTTAGAAGATGATTATACATTATTAGTTACATGTACAGTTCAAGAAGAAGACTGTGATGGACTATGTTGGGAATATATAATTAAAGAAGATAATATAAAACCTGAATTTGTTATTATTACAGAACCTACAGGATGTAATATTAACAGAGGTCATAGAGGTAGAATGGAAATTAAAATTACTACCTCTGGAATAAGTTGTCATGGGTCTGCTCCAGAAAGAGGAGAAAATGCAATATTTAAAATGGCTCCAATACTTAATGAATTAAAGGATTTAGATGATAAAATAATTGATAACGATTTTTTAGGTAAGGGAACAATAACTGTATCAGAAATTTTTTATTCATCACCATCAAGATGTGCTGTACCTGATAGTTGTAGTATTTCAATTGATAGAAGGCTAACATTTGGGGAAACTTATGAATCCGCATTAGAGCAGATAAGGAATTTAACTTCTGTAAAAAACACTAATGCAAAAGTAGAAATGTATAACTACGGGAAAAAATCTTATACAGGGCTTTTATACAACACTACATCCTTTTTCCCAACTTGGTTAATACCAGAAGGTCATGAAGTTTGTCAAACCTTAGTAGATACCTATCAACTACTTTTTAAAACAACTCCTATAGTTGATAAATGGATATTTTCTACAAACGGAGTATCAATAATGGGACGATATGATATTCCTTGTATAGGATTTGGACCAGGTCATGAAGATCAAGCTCATTTACCAAATGAAAGAACTTGGAAAAGTGAAATAGTTAAATCAGCAGCTATGTATTCTTTAATTCCATTGATATATTTAGAAAAAATAAAAAATAATTAAAGCTATATGTATATAGACTTATAAAAAGAGAGGGATATTTAATTTTTGAACTTAGAGTTTATTAAGTTTTAAAGAATATAAATATCTATCTCTTTTTTTTGTTTGTACAATTAAGACAAAAATGGTAACATATAATAAATTGAGTTTATAAATACTATGGGATAAAGGTGATAGTATGGAAGAGAGATTTATTGAGAATATTGCAAATAAAATTAGTGATGGAATTATTATTTTAAATTCTAATAATGAAGTTATCTATGCAAATAATTATGTAAGAAAAGCTTTAAATGTAGGAAATAAAGATATAAATAAGATAAATGTGGATTTAGAAAAAGAAGAAAATAAAATAATAATAAGATATAATGAAATTGAGTTTGATGGAATAGGAGAAATTTTAAATATTAATAGTAGTTCTTATAACTATAAAAGTGTAATTGTATTGAACAAAATATGTAACAAAGACAAATGTAATAATGAAACTCAAAATAATGTATGGGGAGAAGTGGCTTTAGATTCTATAATTGGAGAATCAGAAGCTATGAAAAATATTAAAGACAAAATTTTAAAAATAGCAAATTCTACTTCATCAGTTCTTATTACAGGAGAAAGTGGTACAGGAAAAGAAGTAATAGCAAGAGCAATACATTCACAAAGTAATAGAAAAAATAGACCATTTATTGCTATTAATTGTGCTGCTATACCAGAACCATTACTAGAAAGTGAACTTTTTGGGTATTCAAAAGGAGCTTTTAGTGGAGCTAGTAATTCAGGAAGAGTTGGTAAATTTGAATTAGCTAATGGTGGTATTATATTTTTAGATGAAATTGGAGACATGCCACTAGCATTACAAGTGAAATTACTTAGAGTACTACAAGAAAGAAAGTTTTCTAAGATTGGTTCTAATAAAATGATAAATTTAGATATTAGAGTTATATCTGCAACTAATAAAAATATAAGAGAAATGATTAAGGAGAAAAACTTTAGAGAAGACCTATTTTATAGAATAAATGTAATTCCTATAGAAATACCTAATCTTTCTCAAAGAAAAGAAGATATAAAACCATTAGTATTAAACTTTATAGATAAATATTGTACAATTAATAATTTACCTAAAATAGATATTGAAGATAATGTAATTGAAAAATTAAAGCACTATCCTTGGAAGGGGAATATAAGAGAACTGCAAAATTCAGTAGAGTTTATGATTAATCTAGTTGATGAAGATAATTTAATAACTACAAGTATTTTACCAGAATATATAACTGAATTTTATTATAGTAAAGAAGAACCTTTAGATGATATTTTAGAGGGAGATTTAATAACCTTAGAGGAGTTAGAAAAAAAATATATAAATTATGCCTTAGAAAAGTATGGACATGATACAAAAGGAAAATCTAAAGCAGCTAAGAAATTAGGAATAGGGCTAGCTACCTTATATAGAAAAAGCTAAGAAAGGTAATTTAATTTATGAAATATAAATGTTTAATTTTAGATCATGATGATACAGTAGCTAAGAGTACTCCAGATATACATTACCCTTCTTTTATAGAAGCATTAAAAGTACTAAGACCAAATTATAGTAATATATCTCTAGAAGAATTCATTTTGAAATGTTTTAATCCAGGCTTTTCAGAGTTATGTAAGAATATTTTACATTTTAATGATAAGGAACAAGAATATCAATATAATATTTGGACTAATTATACAAAAACTAATATACCTGAATTTTATGTTGGATTTAAAGAGTTAATTAATGACTTTAAGAAAAATGGAGGAATAGTTTGTGTTTCATCTCATTCAGAAAGTCATAGAATAAAAAGAGATTATATAGTGAATTGTGGAATAGAACCAGATAAAATATTTGGATGGGACATTGATGAAGATAAAAGAAAACCAAGCCCTTATTCTATAGAAGAAACAATTAGGTTATTTAAATTAAAGCAAGAAGATATTCTTGTAGTTGATGATTTGAAACCAGGTTTAGATATGGCAAATGCAGGTGGAGTAGATTTTGCTAGTGCAGGTTGGTCACATTTAATACCAGAAATAATTAACTATATGAAAGATAATTCAAAATATTATTTACGAGATGTTAAAGAATTAAGAAACTTAATATTTGAAAAGGATAATTGATATGACAATTATCCTTTTTTATTTATAAAGTTATTAAAATATGGTGAATATTTAATTTTTCTTAAAATGATAATTAAATTTATTGATATGATAAAAATTATTTCTAATTCAGAAAAAAATAATCCAATAAATAAAAATTAAAGGGGATAAGAAGAATAATCAGCAATTGGCATGATAAATGCTAGAAATATTGATAATTCTAATTATATTGGAGGGAAGATTAATGATTCTAATAGGAAATGGTATGGTTATTACACAAAATGAAAAAATGCCATTTATAAAAAATGGAGCTGTAGTTTTAAAGGATAATTTTATATTAGAAGTAGGAGATTTTGATAATTTAAAAGATAAATATAAAGAGTATGAATTCATTGATGCTAAAGGCAAAGTTATAATGCCAGGACTCATAAACACTCATCACCATATTTACAGTGCCTTTGCTAGAGGTATGGATAATAAGGAAAATCCAGCAACAAATTTTAATGAAATATTAGAAAGATTATGGTGGAAATTAGATAAAAGGTTAGGTCTTGAAGAAACTAAATACAGTGCTTATACAACTTATATAGATTGTATAAAAAATGGTGTTACTACAGTCTTTGATCATCATGCTAGTCCAATGAGTATAACAAATAGTTTGTTTACAATAGGTGAAGTTAGTAAGGAAATTGGTATTAGAACTTCTTTATGTTATGAAGTTTCAGATAGAGATGGATTAGAGAAAAGAAATGAAGGAATTAGTGAAAATCTAAACTTTATAAAATATGCCAATAAAGATAATAGCGATATGATAAAGGGATTATTTGGCTTACATGCATCCTTTACTTTAAGCGATAATACTCTAGAAAAATGTGTACAAGAAATGAATGGATTAAATTCAGGATTTCATATACATGTAGCTGAAGGTATTAAAGATTTAGAAGACTCATTAAAACATAGTGGTAAAAGAGTTGTTGAAAGACTAAATGATTTTGGAATTCTTGGAGAAAAAACCTTAGCTATTCATTGTGTTCATATTAATAATAAAGAAATGGATATTTTAAAAGCTACAAATACAAGTGTAGTTAATAATCCAGAATCTAATATGGGAAATGCAGTTGGATGTTCCCCAGTTCTAGAAATGATTAATAAAGGTATTAATGTAGGCATGGGAACAGATGGATATACAAGTGATATTTTTGAATCAATGAAGGTTTTTCCTATAATACAAAGACATAATAATTGTAATCCTAGTGTTGCATTTAATGAAACCTTTAAAATGTTATTTGACAATAATAGAAATATTGTAAATAAATACTTTAAAAAGGAAATTGGAATTTTAAAAGAAGGGGCTTATGGTGATGTAATTATAGTAGATTACAATCCATTAACACCTATGAATTCAGGTAATTTATTTGGACATATACTATTTGGATTTACAGGAAGATCTGTTATTACAACTATAATAAATGGAAAAGTCATAATGAAGGATAGAGAATTAATTAATATAGATGAAGAAAAAATATTTGATACATCAAGAAAGCTTGCAAGTAAGTTATGGAGTCAAATGTAATAGATACAAATTATATATTAAAAGGTGGAGATAAAATGAGCGATGTAATGAAAGTAATATCTTTTGAGAAACTTTTAGAAATAACTCTTAAGGATTATTACACAAAGGGTAAGATATTTGGAATAGAAGAGAAAGATTTCTATAGAGATATTGATAATAGTATAGAAATGAATTTTTGCAATGAATACTTAAGATTTCCAATAGGTCCAGCAGCAGGCCCACATACACAATTAGCACAAAATTTTATAGCTGGTTATTTAACAGGTTGCAGGTATTTTGAACCAAAGACTGTTCAAATAGTAGATGGAAAAGATATGCAAGAAATGATAGAAAGACCATGTATAGATGCTAAAAACGTAGGATATAATGTTGAATGGTCTACAGAGTTAACAGTTAAAGAAGCAAAAGAGGAGTACATTAAAGCTTCTATTCTATTACAAGTTATAGGAATAGAGCTTGGCTTATCAGATGTAAAGGATTTTATATTTAACATAAGTGTAGGCTATGATTTAGAAGGAATAAAATCAGATAAAATATCTAATTTCATTGATGATTTAAAGGACTGTAAAGACACTGATGTATATAAAGAATCCATAGAAATTTTAAAGAAAAATATAAAAAGCTTTAAAAGATTCAAGTTAGAAGACATAGATAAAATTTCATCAAAAATTACAAATATAATTACTCTTTCTACTATGCATGGATGTAAGGCAAGTGAAATTTTAGATATAGCAACTCATTTAATAGAAAATAAAAAAATAAACACCTTATTAAAATGTAATTCTACTTTATTAGGATACAGTAATGTAAGAAAAATATTAAATGATTTAGGGTATGAAGACATAGAATTAAATCCTAAAGATTTTGAAAATGATTTAAAATTTGATGTTGCTAAAGAAATAATATCAAAATTATTAAAAGTAGCTAAAGATAATGATTTAATCTTTGGTGTTAAATTAACAAATACATTACCTGTAATAAATAATAAAAATATTATGCCAGGTTCTGCTATGTATATGTCTGGTAAACCACTTTATCCTATAGCTATAAACGTAGCTAAACTAATAGCTTCTGAATTTAAAGATATAATAATATCTATGTCAGGTGGAATAGATAAAAATAATGTGTTAGATGTATTCTCTACAGGAATTGCTCCCATTACTATAGCAACATTATATTTAAAACCAAAGGGATATCTAAATAATAATGCTGTATTAAATGAAATGAAAAAGTTAGGAGAGGCTCCTAAAGAATTAGATTTAGAAAAGCTTAATATACTAGCTGATAAAGCAAAAACAGATAGTAATTATAAGAATAAAGGAAATGCTAAAGTCATAGAAGACAAACTTGAAACCTTTGATTGCTTAAAAAGTTGTGGAATATGTGTAGATGTATGTCCTAATAGAGCTAATATGAAAGTTAAGGTTCAGGAGCTTTCAGCTGATTATCAAATAGTTCATATTGAAAAAAATTGTAATGAGTGTGGCAATTGTCATATGTTCTGTCCTAAGGGCGGATATCCATATTTAAAGAAAACAACTATTTATGATAATTTAGATGAATATAATAATTCTAGTAATACTGGTTTGTTACGAGTTGGAGAAAATAAATTGTTATTAAGAGAAAATGGGAAAAGTTATATATATGCAGTGAATTCAAAGGTTGATAAGAGTAATTTAGAAATTACCTCTGAAAAATTTATTAATGATTATTCTTATTATTTTGAAGAAATAATGGAATTAAATAATAATTAATTAAAGAAAGAGAATATAAGAGGGAAATATTCATAATTAGGAGGAGCAATATAGATGTATAATTTTAAGCTCAACGGAAGAGCTATAACTGTAGAAAATGATATGCCACTACTTGACTACTTAAGAGATATAGAAAATTTAACTTCTGTAAAAAATGGATGTGCAGAAGGGGCTTGTGGAGCTTGTATGGTATTAATAGATGGCATAGCTCAAAGAGCATGTCTGCAAAAGCTAAGTAAGCTAGATAATAAAGAGATAATAACAGTTGAAGGAATATGTGAAAGAGAAAGAGATGTTTTTGCATATGCCTTTGGGAAATGTGGAGCTGTTCAATGTGGATTTTGTATTCCAGGAATGGTTATTAGTGCTAAAGGCCTTTTAGATAAAAATTTAAATCCAACTGAAGAGGAAATAAAAAATGCTTTAAAAGGTAATATATGTAGATGTACAGGCTATGTAAAAATAATACAGGCTATAAAATTAGTAGCAGAATTCTTAAGAGATAATAAAGAAGTTCCAAAAGTATATTGCAAGGGATTAGTTGGCGAAAATTTACCTAGAATAGATGCTGAAGTAAAGACTTTAGGAGTAGGTAAGTATGCTGATGATTTATATTTTCAAGGGATGCTTTATGGAGCAGCGTTAAGAACAAAATATCCTAGAGCTTTAATAAAAAATATAGATACTACAAAAGCAAAGAATCTAGAAGGAGTACATGCAGTATTAACTGCTAAAGATATTCCAGGTGATAGATATATAGGACATTTAGTGCAAGATTGGCCAGCTTTAATTGATATTGGTGAAACTACAAGATATTTAGGAGATGCTGTAGCTTTAGTTGCAGCTAAGGATAAAAAGACATTAAAAGAAGCATTAAGTCTTATAGCGATAGATTACGAAGAACTAACTCCTTTAACTAGTCCTAAAATGGCAATGGAAGAAGGCGCGGGAAATATTCATCCAAATGGGAATATATTAAGTAAACAAGTACTAAAAAGAGGAAATGCAGAAGAAGCTATAAGAAAATCAAAATATGTAGTTACTGAAAAATATAGTACTCCTCCAACTGAACATGCATTTTTAGAACCTGAATCTGCAGTGGCAAATTATGAAGATGGAATTTTAACTGTTTATACTGGGGGACAAGGTATCTATGATGAACTAAGAGAAATAGGAAAGTTATTAAATTTAGATAAAGATAAGCTTAGAATTAAAAGTATGTTAGTAGGTGGAGGCTTTGGAGGCAAGGAAGATATGAGTGTACAGCATCATGCAGCTTTACTAACATATTACACAAAAATGCCTGTTAAAGTAACTTTAAGTAGAAAAGAAAGTATTATAATTCATCCCAAAAGACATGCAATGGAAATGGAATTTACAACTGCTTGCGATGAAAATGGAATATTAACAGGAATGATAGCTAGATTAGTTTCTGATACTGGTGCTTATGCATCCTTAGGAGGACCAGTTCTACAAAGAGCATGTACACATGCTGCAGGACCATATAATTATCAAAATGTAGATATAGAAGGTATAGCAGTTTATACTAATAATCCTCCTGCTGGAGCTTTTAGAGGCTTTGGTGTTACTCAGTCATCCTTTGCAAATGAAGCTAATATTAATAAGCTGGCTGAATTAGTTGGTATTTCTCCATGGGAATTTAGATATAGAAATGCAATTAGACCAGGACAAGTATTACCTAATGGGCAAATAGCAGATGAAGGTACAGCTTTGGTAGAAACTTTAGAAGCAGTAAAAGATACTTTTTATAGTAATAAACACGTTGGTATTGCTTGTGCTTTTAAGAATGCAGGACTGGGAGTAGGAATACCTGATACTGGTAGATGTAGGATAGTAATTAAAGATGGAAAAGCTGTTATAAGAACTTCTGCAGCTTGTATAGGACAAGGAGTTGGAACAATAGCAACACAAATCCTTTGTGAAACTACTGGATTAAATCCTTCATATGTATATTTTGATCATCCAGACACATTTACAACTCCAAATTCAGGAACTACAACAGCATCAAGACAAACTGTATTCACAGGTGAAGCAACAAGATTAGCTGCATTAAAATTAAAGGAAGCTCTTAATAATAATTCTTTAAAAGAACTAGAAGGTGAAGAATTCTTTGCTGAATTTTGTCCAAAAACAGATCCTATGGGAAGTGAAAAAGAAAATCCAGTTAGTCATGTTGCCTATGGCTATGCAACACAGGTAGTTGTCTTAGATGATAATGGTAAAGTAATTAAGGTTGTGGCTGCTCATGATATTGGAAGAGCAATTAATCCTATATCAGTAGAAGGGCAAATTGAAGGCGGAGTTGTAATGGGGCTTGGTTATGCCTTAACAGAAGACTATCCATTAAATAATAGTATTCCTCTTGCTAAGTTTGGTACTTTAGGTTTATTTAGATCAATTTCTATACCGGAAATTAAATCTATTTTAGTAGAAAAAAACAACGAAACTTTAGCCTATGGAGCTAAAGGAGTAGGAGAAATTGTAGTAGTACCAGTGGCACCTGCAATACAAGGAGCATATTATAAATTTGATGGAAAATTTAGAACTAAACTTCCTCTTGAAAATACATTTTATAAAAAAGCTAAAAAATAAATATTAGTATTCTCAATTAAATTAATAGCAATACTGAAGCTACAGATGAAACTATTAAATGTGATGAAGAAAAAGAACAAATTTACCTGTAATTTATATAGTAGTGGGTGTAATACTATATAAGAAGAATAATAGATATGATATTTATTATTAAGTAAGTTTAATTAGTTAAAAAATGAGAGAAAACAAAATTGTTTTCTCTCATTTTAAAATATGTAATTTTATGCAAATATTTTTTTGCTTGAATAAACTATACCAATAGTTGATAGTAATAACATTCCAAGTAAAGAATATAAATTAGTGCTATCACCTGTATTTGGTGATTGAGCAACAGTATCTTGGTTATTTTCTGGATTTGTATTTTCAGGTTGTTCAGGTTGTCCAGGATTAACCTCAGGTTGTTCAGGATTAATCTCAGGTTGTTCAGGATTAACCTCAGGTTGTCCAGGATTAACCTCAGGTTGTTCAGGATTAACCTCAGGTTGTTCAGGGTTTTCAGATTGGTCAGGTTGTCCTGGATTTACTGATTCATCTGACTTGAAATTTGGATCTTTTTCATTACAATCAGAACAATATCCATTCTCAAAATTATGTTCTAATTTTGTAATAATTGATCCTTTATAAATAACTTCGTTACAATCAGTACATATTTCATCACCAGTATATCCTTCTTCTGTACAAGAAGCTTCTTTTTGATTTATAATAGTTGCTCCTAGGTGTTTACATACTTTGGTAACATTTCCATTTTCATCAACTTCATAAGAGTATCCTGATGGATGTTTAATTAAATCGCTTAAAGGTTTTGTAGCAATAGAATTGTCTAATTTAACTGTTTCAAAGTTTAATTCAGATTTCTCATCAATTGAGATGATACCTTCACTTTTAAATCTTATATCACCTTCATTAGAATTACTTAATTCAATAACAGAACCATTTATAAGATTAACTTTCGAACCATCAATAGTTAATGCACGCCCTGTACATCCTGTAATAGTAATAGTAGAGTTGTCTACTGTAAGATCTAAACCATTTGGTGTACTGTTAATTCCATTGTCTAAACCATCATTTGTTCCAGTCATTGCAACTTTAGAATTTTTAATATTTATAGTTCCGTCTAAAAAGCCACGTATTGTATTTTCAAAATTCAAAGTAGAGTCAATGATATTAACTTTTCCTTTTGTACCAGTAGTTTTAAGAACTCCACCAGATAAACTTAATTCATTAGTTGCATTTATAGTAGAATTGTTTTGGATATTTAATATACTTTCATTATATACATAAATCAAAGCATATGGAGATACATAATCCTTAGCGTTTAGAGTAACTTCATCAAGTGTTAAAGTTGAATTATCACTATAACTTCCTACTCCTAATAAGCAATCTGCTTTTCCTTGAATATTATCAAAGATTAGAGTTCCATTTTGGAATATAACATTAGAATTATTTCTAATAAGATTGCTATCCTTCGTGAATTTCAAAGTATGACCTGATAAATTAATTTTATAATTCTTATCAACTATTAACGAGTCAGACAGCGTAATATCGTCAGTTAAAGTAATTACGTCTGTATCATTACTTTGAGCTAAGAATTCTTTGCTAGTCATAGTTTTACCAGTGTCTTGTGCAAATGCTGTTGTGGATAGGGCTGTGAATACCATAAAAACTGACATAAGACCAGCTAATAAATGTTTTTTCATTTATATCATCCTTTCTTATCTGAAGTTTTATGTGACCTATGCTTTTGAAAACATAAATATATCACAATAATATATATATATTCCCCAATATTAGACTTGTCAATATCTATTTTTATATTCGAAAAAGCCGAAATATTAAGAAAATTAAAATGAAATTTAAACAAAATAATAATAAAATTTACATACAGTATATTTACAACACTGTATATTTATTTTATATTTCTGATTACTTGCTACTGGAAAAGAAAGTATTTAAGGATGCTATCATTAATTTCTATAGCTATAGGAGCAGTACTATGCAAGAAGAGAAAATAATATATAGAAGTTATTTTATGAAGGCACCTAAAATATTAGAGATAAATATCTAACATTTGTAGGTATATTTTATGTCATAAGATTCTTATTTAGATAATTGAAACATACATACTATACCTATAGTAAAAATGAAACAGTTTTGCTAGTTATCTAGATATAGTAAAAGTTTGAATTTATAATATATATTAAGGTTTGAAAATATTTTGAATTTATTCTACAATTGATATATACTAATAGAAGTTGAATAAATTATTAGGGAGATTTCATATGTTAGTTAGGGTAGAGAACAAAATAAAATTATGGACAAAGATAATATTGATGATTTCTATTTTTGCCATAATTATTTTTCAATTTAGTAAAATACTTTCAGATTTTGATATACATACTTTTCATACATATAAGGACAAGCTGACTTTTATAAGGTTAATTATAATTGCATTTTTAGGGGTAATATCTTATTTACCATTGTCATTATATGATTTTATTATAAAAGATACTTGTAAAATATCATTAGATAATAAGAGCCTTTATAAATCATCTTGGATTGCAAGTTCAATATCAAGTATAGTTGGATTTGGAGGAACTGCTGCAATAGCGTTAAAAAGTTATTTTTATTCTCCCTATATTAAGGATAAGGCAGCTTTAGTTAAAGAAGTTTCAAAAATGGTATTATTAAATTTTACTGGATTTTCTACAATTTGCTTTATATATTCTGTTTCTAATATAAGAAGTTTAGATAAAATTGAATTTGTAAAACTAGGTATATTATTAGCAGGGTTATATGCACCAGTTCTTTTATTATATAATCTAATTAGATTAAGAAATAATAAAAATAGAGAAAGTGCAATTAAAACTATTAAAGTAATGGTACTTTCCATATTTGAGTGGTTTGGAATGGCAATGTTATTATTTTTAATACTTAAACTATTAGGGGCAGCACTTCCTTTGTCTAAGATATTTCCAATTTATGTTGTATCATCAGCTATAGGACTTATTAGTATGATGCCAGGGGGAATTGGAGGCTTTGATATAACTTTTATTCTTGGAGTTGGATCTCTTGGTATAAATAAGGAAGAGGCTTTACTAGCTTTAGTTTTGTATCGTATAAGTTATTATATAATTCCCTTAACAGTTGGATTATTTATATTTGTTTATGAAAGAAAAATTAAATTTAATAAAAAATAGCCATAAATAATAATTATGGCTATTTTTATTAAAATTTTTAAGTATTATAGAAATAGTTTCTAATACATATATTTAGTTTTTATAATACTATTAGTTTCTAGATTTATGTTTGTTGCTATTTTTATCTTTATTCTTGTCTTTATGCTTGTCTTTATGCTTGTCTTTATTTTTATTATGTTTATCCTTTAGTTCAGCAATTTTTTTCTCTGCTTTAACTAATTTATCTAAGTTAGTTATGGCGCTATCATTATTTGCAATGGTTACTAGTTCTCTAGCTTTAACAACAGCGGCTTCATCTTTTAATTTGATTTTCTTTACATCAGGTAATTTAGCTATAGCATCTATAGCAGCTTTTTCTTTAAGTCTTTGAGTTTCCTTTAATTCTAGTAGTTTATTTTCAGCTTCTATCAGCTTATCTAAATTAGTTATATATGAATCATTATTGAAAAGTGTAACTAAATTTCTTAAATCTATTATTAGTTTTTCATCATTTAAAGATAATTCATAAGCTTTAGGTAATTTATTTATAGCTTCAATAATATTATTAGCTTCTATTTTTAAATCTAAATCTTCTTTATTGAATAAAGTAGGGTTATTTTCAACAGATGCTTTATCTATTACTGTTACAGCATAAGTATAAACCTTAGTAGAGTCAACATTAGTATCTATAAATTCTGTTCCTAAATCAGTTCCAAAACGGGCTATTAAATTTTCAGGATTAGTAATATCAACTTCATTTAAGCTTCCTTCTTGTCTATAAATAGCATAGAATTTACTATCTGTATTTGTATCAGTCCAACTTAATTTAATGGCATTACCATCTATTATATAAGAAGGATTTGAAACAGGAACAGTTTCAACCTTATCAAGCCATGGTTTTCCAGGAGTGTTAGCAGGAACATTCAAATATTGATTTTTAAGAATAGTATTTGAATGATTTAATACATCAAATTTATCTCCAGGTGTTTGAACAGTTTTGTCTAATAATTTATCAAAGGAGAAATATGCACTACCTTTAACATTTTCAAATTTTTGATTATATTTTAATTGATTTGCTATTTCATATGGGTTTTTAAAATTATTATCCCAAGAGGCATCTATATACTTATAATTTGGATGCCCAATATATAAATGAGAATTAGTAACATCTTGGAATTGGTCATTCCACCACTTAACTAACTCTCCATAAGGTGCTGCAGAAGTATTAAAAGCCCAATAAATTTGAGGAGTTAAGTAATCAACTAAACCATCTTTTACCCATTTCCTTGTATCAGCAAATTGATCTCTAAGACTAGATGTTGATCCAACTGGAGTTACTGATCCTTCAGGATAGTCAGAGAAGTGGCCCCATATACCAAAAGGAGATATTCCAAATTGTATAGATTTATTACTTTCATTATTTATATTAGTTACTGCATTACTAACTGCTCTTACTAAGTTAGTTACATTATCTTCTCTCCACTTAGCAGCATTTTCATAATTATATTCTCCATATCCTGTAGCATATTTTTCATATGTTTCTTTATCTAAATCTTGTTTATAAAAGAAAACATCTTGTCCATTTGCACTGTATTTATAAGGATAGAAATAATCATCAAAATGAATAGCATCAACATCATATTTATTTGCCACTTCAGATACTCTAGCTACTGCATAATTAATTACTTCTGGTTCACCTGGATCTAAAAATAATTTATTTTGAAAAGTATAAACTAAATGAGGGTTTTTGCGTGCAAAATTATTTGCATCAAGATCATTTAATTTTTCTTCAACAGTTCTCTCATCTAAAGGGTTGTTAGTAACTCTATAAGGATTAAACCATGCGTGGAATTCCATACCTCTATTATGAGTTTCTGAAATTAACCATTCTAGTGGATCAAAACCATTAAAACCTGGATCCTTTCCTTGATAAGTGTAATCAGAGCCTCCACTATGAAGATATTGAGACCAAGGAGCTACTTCAGATGGATACCAAGCATCAAGCATTGGACTTACTTGGAAGGTTACAGCATTAAAATTTAGTTCTTGGAACTTGTCCAATATAGAATTTAATTGTAATTTAAATTCTTCTTCAGCAGATAAATTAGGATCCTGAGTAACAGGATTAATATCAATATTTACTACTGTTGATAGCCATGCAGTCCTAAAATCTTCTTTTTTATGCTTATATTCATTTGGAATGGTTATTTGTTCTGTTTTATTACTATTTAAATAGATAGGGGTAGTTTCATCATAAATAACTTCCATTGAATTAAAGTCATAAGATTTAAAGTTATAAAGTGGTGATTCATTAACCATAGCATTAGTAATTTTTAAGTTAATAAATTGGGTTGATAAGCTAGCTAATAGAAATAAAGTTAAAGCTTTTTTCTTCATTAAATATCCCTCCATAAGTAATAATTTTAAATTGTAAATGTTTACCACAACAATTTAATATTATTGTAGCCTAAAAGAAAGAACATTTCAATATAATTTTACAATAATGAAATAATTTTTCTAAAAATAAACGAATATTTAAT
>OGSQ01000212.1_pt1 | contig 34323 bp, 32 predicted proteins | sample 1573921 | NCBI WGS metagenome assembly OGSQ01 (sample SAMN03295832, study PRJEB24534) | human gut metagenome | isolation source: fecal sample 7 from infant 4 | host: Homo sapiens | place: USA: Pittsburgh, PA | collected 2014-07 | reverse complement strand
CTATATAAGTTGCGTCCTTGCCTTCATGTTTTTTTATTTCCGCTTCAAAATTATACTTTTTCATATATTTCTCCTATTTTTATGTTTTAATTTATTAATTATAATTTTAATACATATTCTAACTATTAGTAAAATAAAAGTATATATTAATTTAAATTTTTTATCCATAACAAAATTGATAAATATAAAAACTCACTGATTTTTTAGTAAATCTATATAAATTAACATTTTCTATCTGATATAATAATTAATAAATATTTTTATAGGAGATTATATGAATACACTTGATACTAATAATATTTCTATATCTAAACTTGGTGGTTTAAACAATTCCAATTATCTAATTAGCTTTTCAGGCTCAAAATTTGTATTAAGAATTCCTAGTAAAGATAATAATAATAATTTTTATTATGAAAATGAAATATTAAATACTATTAAATTCTTTAATATTTCCCCAGAAATTATTTTTCATGATAAAGAAAGTGGAATTTTATTAAGTAGATATATTGAAAGCCAAAAATTTAATACAGAATTTTATAATTCAACTATTTTTATTAATAAATTAGTTTCTACATTAAAAAAACTACATGTGTTAGAATGTAGTAATTCTTTTAACCCTTTTGAAGAAATTTATAATAACATAAATCTTTTACTTAGTTTAAATTATAAATTTAATCATGATATAAATTTTTTAGTTAATAAGTTGAAAGAATTAGAAAAAGATTTATCAAAAGATGTACATTATGGACTATGCCATAACGACTTAAATACTTCTAATATTTTATATTCTAATGATTATACTTATTTCATAGATTTTGAATTTGCAGGTATGGGAGATATTTTCTTTGATTTAGCCACAATATCATGGTTTTTAGAAGATAAACTTAAAGATGAGCTAATAAAGAATTACTTTGGCTACTTTAGCGTAACCCTTAAGAAAAAGCTTACAGGGTATTTATTTGTAGTTAAACTATGGAATGCAACTTGGAGCTTTATTAAATCAATTAATAATACTTCCGATTATGATTATAAATTAGGTGGAAATATGATATTAGATGATTTGATAGAAAACTACAAAAAGTATTGATTAATAATATCAATACTTTTTTTATATTTTCTAATTATGCAACCATCTTAATAAATGCTTCCATAGTAATTTTATACTCTATCTCCATTGGAAGCTCCCTGACTTCCATAAATCCAATCCCCTTAAATAAATTTTGTGATCTTTCATTTACCTTTTTGATTTTAGCCACAACATAGTTAGCTCTCATCTGAAAAAAAGCTACATTCAAAGCTTCAACAACTGCATTATGGCCGATTCCCATACCCCAGAATTCCTTCTCACCTACAGCAACAACTATTTCAACATAATTTTTTTTAGGTACTAGTCTTAAAAAGCCAATACTTCCATATAAATTTTTAATTATAAAGAATCTACAATTATTATTAAAAAGGTGGGTCAATATAGGCATATTTATTCTGTTTATAGTATTCATTAGATTTTTTTGAACATTTACTTCTTCATTTAAAAAACTTATTATTTCCTTGTCATTAAGCCAGTTACATATTTTTTCAGCATCAGATCTATATACTTCCTGACTCAGGACAACATTACTAATTTCCACAAAGAACACTCCTTAGAAATATATTCTTATATTCAATAATCATATATTACCCTCATTACCGATATAAGTAAAAATCAGTTTTCTTTGTTGTGAAGGTTTAACTTGCCTTTCTTAACTTTATCTTCATTTACCACCATTTTTACATTATGTTTATATTTTCCATTTATAGTATTTTATTTCCATTTAAAGTTATTAAAAGTATTTTTCTGTAAATTTATATGCAGCTATCTATAAAAGCTTTAAATATAGAGAATTGAATTTTAAAATCCTTATATAATAGTTCTGGATGCCACTGAACTCCTAATACAAATTTTTTATTTTTTAAATAAATACTTTCTATAAGTCCATCATCAGTTATAGCCCCCACTTCTAAATATACTAGTAGCATCCAAATACTATCTTTTTTATCATCAAATAATGCAGTAACTGCTACTATGGGTTTCTTCATAAAAATCTCTCCCTTTGTAAATATTGACTTAATATATTAGTATGAAGTATCTATATTGAAATTTAATATAAAATATATTCAAATGTTAAATTTAACAATACTACAAATTTTTTCATATAATATTTAGAAACATTGGAAGGAGTTATATGGTATCTTGGACAATGAAGAATTCAAAGAGTATATGGAAGAATATATAAGAGAGCTAGATTTAGAGACAGAAAGATTAGAAATTTTAGGTGCCTCTTTAAATGCACTTGGATACTTAATAATTTGCTACGGTGCTAAAATTGATATTTATGACATAATTACCAATAATGAGATAGATATAACTTCTGCTGAAGTTACTTTATTTGGACAACTTGTGGTAGTAATAGGATACTCTATCCTATGGGTTGTTTCTAGACGAAGAATATATTCTAGAATACTAAGAAATGAATATTTAGATGAAAATAACTTTATTCCCTCATTTAAAAAACTTGAAACTGGTTATATTCTAAGCGTATTTGCAAACTTACTAAGACTAGAAGCTTTTTATGAAATTCTACTAAACCGTGAAGTAAATACAGAAGATAATTTTGAATAGTCTAACACTATAATAAATAATGTTAGACTATCTTTTTTATATTGCTTTATAATATATTAACTTTCCTTTGAAATCTCCATAAAAACCTATTAAGTTTATACCTGCATTCATTAAAGCAGCTCCTGACAACACTTCCCCTGTTTCTTTATTTTCGTATAATTTTTCATTATCTAATCCTTTTAATTTTATTCTTCTGCTATGATAGTTAGGTTTGCCTAAAACTTGAATACAAGTTACTAAAACCTCATCCTTCTCCTTAGATACTACTTGCCATGCATCAAACTCATGATTTTCGGAGTAATTATTTAATCTATAATAATCCCCTCTTCTAATCAAATCATTATATTTATGATATAATTCTACTTGTGTAGGAATCATTTTTCTATCTTCTTCAGGTATTTTAGTTACATCAAGCTCATAACCAAATGTACCAGCTAACGCCACATAACCTCTAGTTTCAAAAGGTGTAGTTCTTCCCACTGTATGATTTGGACAATCACTAACATGAGCTCCTATAGCAGAAAGTGGATATACCATTGATGTTCCTTCTTGTATTTTTAATCTTTCAATTGCATCAGTATCATCTGAACACCAAATTTGAGGACTATAATATAACATTCCTGGATCAAATCGTGCACCACCGCCAGAACAATTTTCAAGCAATATATTTGGAAAATCCTTCGTGAATCTATCCATCATATCATATACACCTAAAACATATCTGTGGAATAATTCCCCTTGGTGTTCTTTATCTAATGCATAACTTCCTAAATCGGATAATTGTCTATTCATATCCCATTTAACATATGTTATATTAGCACCAGATATAACTTTCTTTATCATATTATATATATAATCAACTATTTCTTTTCTAGAAAAATCTAATACATATTGTTCTCTACAAAGTGCTGCCTTTCTTCCTGGAATATGAATATACCAATCTGGATGTTCTCTAAATAACTTTGAATTCTCAGATATCATCTCTGGTTCAATCCATATTCCAAATTCCATTCCAAGTTTATTAACTTCATCTACTAAATATTTGAGTCCACCATTTATTTTATCTTCATTTACAAACCAATCTCCTAAGGATGAGTTGTCAGCATTACGCTTTCCAAACCATCCGTCATCCATAACTAACATTTCAATTCCTAGAGAGGATGCTTCTTTTGCTATATCAAGTAACTTTTCAGTATTAAAATCAAAATAAGTTGCTTCCCAATTATTAATTAAAATAGGTCTCTTTTTATCTTTAAATTTACCTCTTATCAAATGATTTCTATAAAAATCATGATAAGTTCTTGACATCTTACCTATTCCTTTATCAGAATATACCATAACTACCTCAGGGGCTGTAAATTCATCATTTTTATTAAGAACCCACCTAAAACCCTCTGGATTTATTCCCATTACAACTCTAGTAGTATTATATTGATTTACTTCTGCTTCAGCTATAAAGTTTCCTGAATATACAAAGTTAAATCCATATACATTCCCATAATCATCTGTAGACTTTTTATCTAATATTGCTATAAAGGGATTATGTTGATGGCTTGATTCTCCTCTTATGCTACCTATTCCTTGTTTTCCATAACCTATTGATTTTCTTTCTATATGCCTTTCTCTAGCCCATGCCCCATTTAAAGTTATCATATCATAATCTACTCCCTCAAGAGTAACAGAAGTAGATAACACTTTATCTAAAATAATTCTCTCTTCACTTAAATTTTTAACTTTTACAGCTCTAGTAATTACATCTAATTCTTCAAAAACACAATAGATTAACTTAACCTCTATATTTAGAACTTTATCTATACAAGTAACTTCAAGGCTAGTACATTCATGATTCTTTCCAAAGCTACTAGGAAGGCTATATAGTTCTTTTTTCCCCTTATAAATGTTATAGGACTGATATTCAAGCTTAATGTATGAATGTCCATCTCTATCTAAAACCTTTATTGCAGATTCTCTAAAATCCCCTATTCCATGGCTTGGATATTCAAAGGGGAAACTATCATAAAACACTACTCTATCCCTATTATTTTTAGATGGAACAAAAGGTGATTCTTCTGTCCTCATTAAATAATTTAAATCTTCATCTAATAATTTTTTACCAAAATATACGTGTCCTAAGAAATTCTCATCATCTACTATTGAAATAACATATGATGTATTTTTAGAATCTAATTTAAAGCTTCTATTTTTCTCAATATATTTAATTCCCATTTCTATACCTCCAACTGTAAATTACCTTTTAATTATACAATTATAAAAAATAAACCTTAAAGGTTTTCATTAATTTCTCATTTATTTAGTTAATCTTACATATATAATACTTATTTTTTATAAAAAAGCACAGTATTATAATTAAATACTGTGCTTAGGCTTACTAATATTTATTTTAATTCTTCATGCTTTTTTATTACTTGTATTGATATACAGCTTGGCCCACCTTGAGTAATAAAAACAGGTCCTAGTTCTTTTATTTCTATGTCAGCATCTTTTATAGCATTAGAAATTATTTCTTTACCTTCTATTGCTAACTCTAAGTCTTCTGCATGTGATATATAAATTTTATAATTAGAATCCACATTATTTTCAATTAAATTTTCCACTATTTTTTTTACTGCTTTTTTAAAGGAACGTGTAGCCGAAAATTTAACAAGAGATTTTGAATCTTCAGCAAGAGTCATAATAGGAACTAGGCTTATCATACTTCCTATCTTTCCTACTATTGAAGATATTCTTCCACCTCTTACTAAGAAATCAAAATCACGAGGTATTAAAAATGATTTTGATGTTTCAATTAATTTGTTAATCTCGTTAATTATGCTTTCTTTATTATATCCTTTATCTACGAGTTTCGCAGCTACATCTACTAGATATCTTTCAGGTCCACATAAAGTTTTAGAATTAATTACTTCTATTCTATCTGGATTAATTGCCATTTCCTTAGCCATACATGCTGAATTATATGTTCCAGATAATCCATCAGCCATGGAAATATTAATTATCTCATCCTCTGGATACTTATTATATAAGTCTACAACATATCCTATAGGAGGTTGTGAAGATTTAGGAATATGTCCCTCTTTAATTAATTTTACAAATTCTTTTGAATTAATCTCTTCATACTCCATATAAGTTCTATCATTAATAGTAACAACTAAAGGTGCAATATCTACGTTATTTGCTTGTCCTTCACTAATTGAATAAAGTGTGGAAGAGTCTGATAAAATTCTAATCATCTTTTGTCTCCAATTTCATATTAATCTATAAAAAATATACTTTTTACATTTTCAGATTATCATGTGAAAATATTAGTGTCAATAATATTTTGTAAACATTTAATTTAAATTGTATTATTAAGTCTATTTAACTAATATAAACCTTTGTTCCTTCTGGTATATTGTCGTAAATCCACTTTGCATTAACTTTTTCTAATCTTACACATCCATCTGATAAAGCCATTCCTAGCCTTCCATCTCTTACACTTCCATCTAAGTTATATAATATGGAGTGAAATAAATAATTCCCTTTAAATTGTGTATAATACCAGCATTTATATCCCTTTTCTACTCCAAAGTATAATCCTTTTATACCTACTGTATAAGTTCCTTTTGGAGTTGGAGTTGATTTCTTACCTATAGTACACAAATAACTATGGAGAAGTCTCCAATTATTTTTTGAACCTGTAAAAATATTAACCTTAAAATTTTTTAAATCAATCCAAATAAAATACTTAGTATTACTTGAAAATCCACTTGTATTTACAAACTTTGTTGAATTTTCAATATCTCCTCCTTCACCTCTAAATAATGAAATAAACTTATTAACAATTTTCATCTTGTCACCTCAATATAATCAATTACAAATTTATATTATGCTTAAGTAATGAAAATTTCTAAAGAATAATCCATATTTACTTATTTAATCTAATTTAATGTATTGTAATTTCCACGATTTGCTTTTTAAGTGTATTTAATATACAATATATTAATATAATACAATACATTAATATAAAGGAAGGTGATGCATATGTGGGGCTTGTAAATTAAGCTCTATAGACTTTATTATCACACTTATCTTAACTTTATAGAGCTTAATCATTAATAATAAAGTTATTTAAGGAGGTATATTAAAATGTCAGACTTAACCTTTAAGGTATATGATAGAAATGTAAAAGAAAACAAAAATAGATTAAGAAAAGCTGGTGAAATACCTGGTATTATTTATGGTGAATTTCTTAATAAAAATATTCCAATAAAAATCTCTGATGCAGAACTTACAAGAATGTTTAAACTAAATAATAGTGGTTCTATAATAGAGATTTCACTTGAAAATAAAAAAATAAATTGTGTTGTTAAAGAAGTACAAAAAAATGAAAAAAATGAGGTTCTTCATGTAGATTTTCAATATGTTAAACCTAATGAAATAATTAAAATGAGGATTCCTATCAAATTTATCGGACAAGATATTTTAGAAGGAAAACGTCTTACTTTAGAAACACATGCTTTGTATATAGATTTACAAGGTAATGTAGAAAAAATCCCAGAATTTATTGAATTAGATGCTTCTGATTTACAACTAGATGATAAGATTTTTATTAAGGATATTGATATTCCAGAGGATGTAACTGTATCAAATGATCCAGAAACTTTATTAGCTGTAGTAAGTAGTCAATATTTTAGTTAAATTATTTATATAAATTTAAAAGGATGATTCTATTTTAGAATCATCCTTTTTGTAATTAAACGGGTTTACTACATACTGCACTACATAGTATTGGCAAAATATACTTTAATTTAAAGAAGATATAAGATTTATACTAGAAAAAGCTATCTTGAATAGAATTCCACTATTAGATTTTCATTTATTTGTATAGGTAGTTCTTCTCTTAATGGATATCTTAAATATATAGCCTTATATTCATCTAAATTAGACTGAATATATGGTAAAACATTTGTGTGGTTACTTATATTTTCAGTATAATTCACTGATTTTCTAGATGATTCTTTCAAAGAAATTTCTGAACCTGGTTCTACTTTATAAGATGGAATATCTATTTTCTTTCCATTTACTAAAATATGACCATGGTTAACCATTTGTCTTGCTGCTCTTATTGAGTTTGCAAAACCCATTCTATAAACTAGATTATCTAATCTTGATTCTAATCTAATTAATAATGCTTCACCTGTTGTTCCTTCTTTAACTTTAAAAGCATCTTCAACATATTTTCTAAATTGTTTTTCTAGAACTCCATAATAAGCTCTTAATCTTTGTTTTTCTAAAAGTCTTATTCCATATTCAGATAATTTTTTATCTGCTCTACTTGTTCCCCTTGTAGCTCTGTCCATAGCTTTAGGGTGTCCTGAGACATTTAATCCAAGCCTTCTGCATTCCTTAAATCTTGGACTTCTTTTTCTAGCCATTGCTTTCCTCCTCTTTTAAATTAAATTATGTTTAAATAGTATCATAATTTATATTTAATTGAAAATGATTATCATTATTATTTATAGTCATTTAATTAAAATATATTCTAAATTCTTTATTTTTCTATTTAATTTGTAGCATTACTCTTTTTTTCTTTTTTATTGATAAAAACAAAAAGTTTTATAGATTAAACCTATAAAACTTTTTATAATAATATTAATTTTAATTACTACATTAAATATTATAATCTTTAATATAATGCTATATGTTTTGGAATTCCATTAACATATTCTATTATTACCTCTCCTTGTATAAGAGGTAATAAATACTCAATCATTTTATCCTCAACGTAATTACCTTTTTCATTTATCCAATCTAATGGTACTTTCTTTTCTTTATTGGCTATTTTATTAATAGGAACTGATGTTAATTCTATTTTATATGGATTATTTCCTTTTCGAATTAAACTAACCATTACTCCTGTATATCCATCCATGGCACATTGACAAGCCTTCATTCCAAGTAACTTAGATTCATCTATATCAGTTTTACTTAGAATATGACCACTACATCTCTGCATTAAATTTAATTCAATAGCTCTTACCTTGCACCCTATTTCTTTTCTAACCAATTCTTCTAATATTCTTCCTACACCTGCAATATATTTATGTCCAAAGGAATCTATTATATTACTTTGAACTTCTTCAGATACATAATTACCATTTTTGTATTTCAATCCTTCACTTACAGCAACTAAAACATTTGACTTTTCCTTAAGTTTTTCTCTTATATCTTGTATAAACTTTTCTGGCTCAAATTCTCTTTCACATAAGTATATAAGACTTGGACCTCCACCATTAATTTGCCTGCTTAATACAGATGAAGCTGTAAGCCAACCTACATTTCTTCCCATTACCTCTACAATAGTTACTGAATCTTTATCATAAACTCTTGTATCACATTCTAATTCTGCAAAAGTAGTGGCTATATATTTCGCTGCTGAACCAAATCCAGGACAATGATCTATTCCTAACAAATCATTATCTATAGTCTTTGGTGCTCCCACTATTTTAATATCTTCTATAAAATTATTCTTACAATACTCAGATATTTTATTAACTGTGTCCATAGAATCATTTCCACCAATATAAACAAAATATCCTATATTATATTTTCTAAAAATATTAATAATGCTATTTATCACTTCACTATTACTATCATTAATTTTATATCTACATGAACCTAGTGCAGAAGATGGTGTATTACTAAGAATCTCCATATCTTTAGTATCCTTAATTTTTTCTGTCAAATCTATTAATTTTTCTTTTAACACACCTTCAATTCCATTTATAGCTCCATATACTTTATCTATTACATCTTTCTTCGTTAATGCATAAGTTAATACACCTACTAAAGTTGAATTAATTGCTGCTGTAGGTCCACCAGATTGTGCTACTAAAAGATTTTTCATTTCAACCCCTCTCTTCTGCATTAATATCTGAACTAATTTTTGCTAGCTATTTCTACTAATTCTTTAGCATGATTAGTTAATACTTCAAATTCTCCAGCTTCTATCATTTTTTTATTTGTAATATAATTACTTATTCCAGCACCTACAAAACCTAATTTTAAAAATTCCCCTAAATTATCTGGTGTAACACCAGCAGTTGCTATAAATTTAACATTATTTATTGGTCCCATTAAATCTTTAGCATAATTTAAACCTAAAGTTCCTGCTGGAAATAATTTTACAAAGTCTGCCCCAGCATGATGTGCCTCTAAAATTTCACTTGGTGTCATGGCTCCAGGAATAGTAACTAAATCCAAATCATTTGCTATTTTTAATATTTCAATATCAGCATTAGGAGAAAGTATATACTCAGCACCTGCACTCTTTGCTGCAAAAACTTGTGCGGGTTTAACTACTGTACCAGCTCCAACCTTGATTTTCTCCCCAAATTTAGAACTTAATATTTTTATCGCTTCAGCTGTCTTTTCTATACAATCTACATCATTTTGATCAAATGTAACTTCAACTAACTTAACGCCGCCCTCATATAATGATTCAACTAATTTTACTAGTTTTTCTCCATAAATTCCTCTACATATAGCTATTATCTTATTCTCTTCAATAAATTTAATTACATCTTTTTTCATTTAAACACCTTCTACAACCTTTTTAGATTTTTTATCAATTTTATTATTTTCGGCTGTCTCTATATTTGGCTTTAATAAACCTAACATTATAGCAGTAACTATTGAGCCTATTATTATTGCAGCTATAAACCATAATTTTTGTTCAACAACTGGTAAAACTATAAATCCACCATGTGGAACGTAACATTTTACGCCTCCAATTGCTCCTATAATTGCACCAACTGATGCTCCAGTCATAGTTGATGGAATTACCCTCTTAAAATCACCTACTGCAAATGGTATTGCACCTTCAGTAATACCTATACATCCCATAATTCCAGCAGCTAATCCTGCATCTCTATCTCCTTGAGTAAATTTATTCTTAAATATTCTTGTTGCTAAGAATATTCCTATTGGTGGAATTGCAACAGTTATACGGAACATACCATTTGGTTCATAAACACCTTCATTCATTAATGCCAATGTAAACATTGATACTGCTTTGGTTACTGGTCCTCCCATATCAAATGCATTCATACATCCAATACAAATAGCTAGAAGAACTTTATTAGTTCCATTCATATTTCCTAAGAAAACTGTTAAATTATTCATTAATGCTGCTAATGGTTCAGCAATTAAGTATATATAAACAACTCCAATTACAAATACTGCAATAGTTGGAATAATTAAGATAGGCATTATAGTTTTAATTGTTTTTGGAACCTTAAAACTCTTAATCCATTTAACTAAATATCCAGCTACTATTCCAAGGACCATAGCTCCTAAAAAACCTGATTTTGCTCCACTTTCCCCTATTGGATTATTAGCTAAATATCCTAGAATCATACCTGGGGCTAATCCTGGCTTTCCTGCAATTGAATATGCTATATATCCTGATAATATAGGAATCATCATTGCAAAAGCTGCTTTACCTAATACATTAATATTAGACATAAATTGATTAGTTATAGTAATTCCACCTTCAGCTTTTTCTCCTGTTGCAAGAGAAATAGCTAGCATTAATCCTCCTGCTACAACTGCTGGCATCATGAAAGAAACACCACTTAAAAGAGCTTTTTGTATTTCCTTAAATATCTTTTTCCCCTTATCCATATAATTTTTCCTCCCCTATTCAACTAATTTTTCTGCTTTGTCTATAACCTCAGATGTTTTTGATATTGCATCGTTTACATCAATGTTCAAAATTAGCTTGTCCTCGAAACGTTCTTCCCCTTCTACCATTACTGCAACAGCCATAATAACTATATCTGCTTCGTCTACTTCCTCTTGACTTAATTCATTCTCAATTCCGATACTTCCTTGAGTTTCTATTTTTACATCATACCCTCTTCTTCTACATTCTCTTTCTAAAGCCTCTTGTGCCATATATGTGTGTGCTACTCCTGTTGGACATGCAGTTACTCCTACTACTTTCATTTTTATTTCCTCCTATTTCTCTAATAAAATATTTTTTGCTATTTCATTTAGCATTTCATATATTTTTTCTTTATCATTACATATCAATTCTTCTCTAAATTCTTCATCCATTAACTTTCTACTTATTTGCGCTAAAATTTTTAAATGCAAAGTGTCTTTTTTACTTTCTGGAACTCCTAATAAAAATACTAATCTAACTTTTTCCTTCTGATCTTTCTCCCATTCTATTTCTTCTTTACATCTAAAAAAACCTATAAATGCTCTATTTACGGCTGATGATTTTCCATGGGGAATGCTCACTCCGTATCCTACAGCTGTGGAGAATTCACTTTCTCTCTTTTTTACTGCATCTATATACTCATTTAGATTAGAGATATATCCTGCCTTTAAAGCTTTTTTAGCTAATACTTCTATAATTTCATCTCTAGTCTTTAATTCTGAATCTAAAACAATTAATTCTTTATTTATCAACCTTAGACACCCCCTAACTCATCAAATATTTCTTTCTTATTCTTACCTAAGAATATTTCTTTCACTCTTTCCTTTGATTCTACAATGTCATATACTTCAGATAATATATTTTTTACATTTTTTATGTCTTTCTCTGAAATACAAATTAAAATAATAGTATTTATAGCTTTTCCACTCCACTTTATATTCTTATCTAAAGTCATAATTCCAATTACGCTATGCTTCACAGTTGAAGGTAAAGCATGAGGTATAGCCACTGCTGAATCTAAAGAAGTTGATCCAAGTTTTTCTCTTTCCATTATGGATTCTTTAAATCCACTATATACTAAATCTTTTTTTATAACAGCATCTATCATATATGATAAGCAATCTTCCTTTTTATCAAATTTACAATTTGTAAAAATTAAACTTTCATCCATCAAATTATTTATATATTTATATTTCTTCTTTTTCTCCATATAAGAAAACTTAGATTTCTTAGTATCTATAAATATATCTGTATAAATTTGAGATATGTTTTTTAAATCTTCATTAGATACTAAAGGTGATACATAAATAACAGGCTTGTCCTCTATATCTAATTGAACAGAAGAAATAATCAAATCAACATTATCAATTCTATTCTCATAAATTTTTCTTATAGGAACCACTTCTATAATATCTTTAGATGGTAAAAATCTTTTTATTTTATTTGCAATTAACTCCGATGATCCAATACCAGTTGGACAAACAATTAGTATTTTCTTAACTTGAGCATTCCTATCTATAGCAGCTTGAAAATGAACCATAATAAATGCTACTTCGTCTTCATTTAATACAATATCGAGTTTCTCAGATATTTTAGACATAACATACCATGTTGCATTAAAAGTTACTGAATACTGTTCCTTTATTTCCCTTAGTAATGGGTTCTCAATCATTATCCCAATATGAAGTCTATAAACCATTGGTACTATATGAAATAAAAGCCCTTCATAAAGTTTTTTATCACCTTTTAGATTAACATTCATTATCTGGCTCATTTCTGATATAGCTTCTTTTACTACATTTTCATACTTCTTAGTTTGTTTTTCATTACTAATCTTAGGACTTATGCAATGTGCTATTAATTGTTTATTTAAATAATCAACATCTTCATTATTAATACTAATTTTAAATTTAGTTGATATGCTCTCCAATGTACTCTTAGCTATGAAGTATGTTTCTAAAGATTTTATTTCTTCAAATATAAAATTCTTCTTAAATTTAATATGATGATTTTTACTTAATCTAAATACAAAGATTATTAAAGTTATTGTTAAAGATTTTAAATAATAATATGTTAATGAAATATTTAATGTTTTTTCAAAATTTGCTACTTCCTCAAATATGATATCTACTAATTCCTCAGGATATATTGGCTTTAATATTTTAGGCCCATGCTTTAAAAAATCTTTTTCATTTTCAATACTTTTTTTGCTAAGCAAATCTTCTGTATATAACTTTAATGTATATTGTATCTGCTCTTCGCTACCTATTATTCTTGTTCCCTTTTTATCTGATTTTATTAATACAGTTTTGTTATTTAAAAAAGATTCTATAGCTTCCATATCCTTAGATATTGATGTTTTGCTAACCCAGAAGTATTCAGAAAGCTTTTGATATGAAATTGTTTCTTCATTAACTAACAACATTTTTAAAATATCAAGTTGTCTTTCTTCAGAACTATATACATTTTCAATGTTAATTTTATTATTTAAGATTTTAATTACTTTTATTATATTTTCAGTATCGCCAGTAAGTTTTATACCTACTCTAGGTTTCTTTTCTATTGTTACTTTGAAATCTTTTAAATTGTCATTTATTATTTCTATGTCAGTATATATTGTTCGAGGTGATACTTTTATAGATGATGCGTAATATTTCATAGTTTTATAATCAACTTCGTTTATTATCATCTTTATTAAATCTTTTTGTCTAGAATTAAGATTTAACATTTTTATACCCTCCTTAAACTAAAAAAGTACTTTTCTTATGATTATACTTTAGCACTTTTCTTATAATGAATAAATAACAACTAATTGCAACAATAATGTCGCAATTTGCAAACTAAACCTTTACATACCTATTTTTACTACTTATTATATTTAATAAACAAAAAGAGCCTAAACATCAGTTTAAACTCTTTTCTAAATATACATAATTACTTTTTCTTGCCACTTATAGCTCTTCTCCATTGCTAGATATAACTTTTTTGTACCAATAAAAACTCTTTTTCTTACTTCTTTTTAAAGTTCCATTGCCTTCGTTATCTTTGTCAACATATATAAAGCCATAACGTTTTTTCATTTCTCCAGTTGAAGCTGACACTATATCTATACATCCCCATGGAGTATATCCGATTAAATCAACACCATCTTTAATAACTTCTTTCATTGCTTTAATATGTTCACTTAGATATTCAATTCTATAATCATCATTTATAGAACCATCTTCTTCAACTTTATCAACGGCACCTAATCCATTTTCAACAATAAATAATGGCTTTTGGTATCTATCATATAATGAATTGCAAGTTATTCTAAGTCCTAATGGATCTATTTGCCATCCCCATTCTGAAATTTTTAAATTTGGATTTCTAACAGTTTTAAATACATTTCCCGCAGTTTGTCCCTTTAATACCTCTGGATCTGAACTAGCACATCTACTTGAATAATAACTAAATCCAATGAAGTCTACTGTATTATTTCTTAGTATCTCTTCATCATTTCCCCCAAATTCTATTGTTATTCCATTTTCTCTTAAAAATCTTTTAGCATATCCAGGATACTCACCTCTTGATTGTACATCAATAAAGAATAAGTTTTCTCTGTCCTTTTGTTTTGCTAATAACACATCTTCTGGATTACATGAGTATGGATAAAATTCTCCAGCAGCAAGCATACAACCTACCATTGAACCTGGAATTATTTCATGTGCCATTTTGGTTGCTAAAGCACTAGCTATAAGTTCATGATGAGCAGATTGATATTTTACTTGAAGCTCATTATCTCCTTCTTCAAATCTTACTCCTGCTCCCATAAATGGAAGGTGTAGTATCATATTGATTTCATTGAAAGTCATCCAATATTTAACCTTATCCTTATACCTATTAAATATTGCTTCACAATAATTTAAATAAAAATCTATAAACTTTCTATTTTTCCATCCACCATATTTTTCAATAATACCTATAGGAGTATCAAAATGACAAATAGTAACTACTGGTTCTATTCCATACTTTAGCATTTCATCAAACATTGAATCATAAAAATTTAAGCCTTCTTCATTTGGAGTTTTTTCATCTCCATTTGGAAAGATTCTTGACCAAGCTATAGATATTCTTAGACATTTAAATCCCATTTCAGCAAATAATGCTATATCTTCTTTATATCTATGGTAAAAGTCTATAGCTTCATGAGAAGGATAATACTCATTTTCTAAAGGTCTTAAAACATCTATCTTTCCTTCCATAACTTTACGTCTATTTTCTCCTGCTGGGCAAAGATCTACTGTTGTTAGACCTCTTCCACCTTCCTTATAACCACCTTCACATTGGTTGGCAGCTAAAGCACCGCCCCACAAGAAATTTTCTGGAAACTTATTAAAATCTTTAATCATTTTTTACCTCCATATTTTCAGGTTCTTTAGTAAAATTTATAATTTCATTGTAAATTATGGGGCTGTCGCAACAGCTCCTAAATTAAAAATGTAGAATTATTCATTTTACATTGTGCGACAGCTCTATTAATTTTTATATAATGCTTATAATAGCATCCCCAGTATTAACTTTCTTTGCTCCTCTAGATAATACTTCTAAATAATCATTTGTGTTTGTTACTATAACAGGTGTTGTTAATTCATAACCTTCTTTTTTTATAGCTTCTGTATCAAATTCTATTAAGGTATCTCCAACCTTTACTTTATCACCATCTTTAACATAAGCTTTAAAGTGTTTACCTTCTAATTGAACTGTATCCATTCCAATATGAATAAGAATTTCTGTTCCATCTTCAGATTTTAATCCTATAGCATGTTTTGTTTTAAATATAGTTTGAACTATTCCATTTATTGGTGATACAACTTTACCATCTAATGGCTTAATAGCTACACCTTTTCCCATCATTTCTGATGCAAAAGTTTCATCATTCACTTCATTTAAAGGCATAATTTCGCCCTTCATAGGACTTGCTATAATAATTTCATTTCCTAAAGATCTTTGTACATTTTCTTCTTCCTTAACTGCAACTTCTTCTTTATCTTTATATAAAGCTAAACAAGCAACAAATGAAACAGCAACACTAATAACTGCACCAATACAAGCATATACAAAATTCATCATTGAATCTCCACCAATATAACTTGGTAAAGTTAAAAATCCTGGTGAACCTCCTGAGTAGTTACAAACACGGAATAATCCTAAGAATAATCCACCAACTGCTCCACCTATCATAGATGAATATAATGGAGTTTTAAATCTTAAGTTTACACCATATAAAGCTGGCTCTGTAATACCACAAACTGCAGTTATACCTGCTGAAGATGCTAATTGCTTTATTTCTGAATCCTTAGTTTTTAATGCTACTGCTAAAGCAGCTCCACCTTGAGATACATTAGATGCTAACATTCCTGGGTAAATAATAGTGTCATATCCCATTGTCATACGGTTATTTATACCTATTGGAACAAGTCCATAGTGAGTACCTGTCATTACTAGTAAAGGTGTTAATCCACCTAATAGTGTTGGAACTAACCAACTTGCATAAGTTTCTACAGTTTTAATAGCTAAGCCTACTTTATCGCTTACTATATATCCTAAAGGTCCAATTACTACTAATAAAGCTATTCCTGTAATAACTGCTGTAATTAATGGTTTAGTAAAGAATTTAATTGCCTTTGGTGATACTTTATCTGCTATTGGTTCAACATAGGACATAAACCAAACTCCAAGTATTATAGGTAATACACTAGAGCTATATGAAGCTAATGAAATAGGTAATCCAAATACTGATATAGATGTTCCAGCTTCTTTAGCTGTATTTACCATTGTAACAAAAGTTGGATGTAATAAAATTCCACCAAGCATCATTGCTAAGTATTGATTGCACTTAAATTTCTTAGCAGCTGAATTTGCAAGAAGTATTGGTAAGAAGTAGAAAGCAGCATCTGCCATAAAGTTTACAATTTGATAACTTTGTGAATCTGTAGTTACTAATTTAAATGCAGTTAATAATGATAGAACTGCTTTCATCATACCAGCTGCTGTAATAGCAGGTAATATAGGTGTAAATATACCAGTTACTGTGTCTATTACTTTTGCAAATATTTTACGATCGTCAACCTCTTCTGAAGCATTAGACTTTATCGTATCTAAGTTAGCTATTTTTGCTATTTCCTTATATACATGATTTACATCATTTCCTATTATTACTTGATATTGACCGCCTTTATCAACAACTCCCATAACACCATTAATATTTTTAATTTCTGATGTCTTTGCCTTTGCTTTGTCTTTTAGATTAAATCTTAATCTTGTTGCACAATGTGTTAAATTTGATACATTTTCTTTTCCGCCTATTTTTTCTAAAATTGATTTAGCTAAATTTTCATAATTCATAGCTTAATTCCTCACTTTCAAAATTTAAATTATTTAAGTTTTGAAGAATTAAGGTTTTGCCTGATCGAATCAGTTACAATCCTATGAAACTTCTTGTTATAAAATTAATTACCTGCTATCCCCTCCAATAATTGATTATTTATCAGTATATAATAAAAAACCTAAATTAACTTGTAGATAACCACTGTATGGGCTATGCATAGCCCATAGTTAAAAATGTAGAATGTAGAATTATTGAAGTAATTTGTTCCAAATTACTAAAAATATATATTTCCTATAAACTCTGAAGGAGTTTATTCCTTTATTTTACATTCTTCATTTTTCATTTTACATTGTGCGCCAGCACACTTATTGTGGTTAAATTTTGGTTAACTTAGGTTTTGCCTGATCGAGTCAGTTACAATCCTTGTAAAGTTAAATATTATTCTAATAACTTTCTTTTACAACTCTCGCCGTATGAACTATAAGATATAGTTTTTCCTCTTTTGTTAGTTCATTATTAAACTTCTTTTTTATAAACCCATCAATCTTTTTAGTACATTCATAAGATTTAGGATATTTATCTTTAATCATTTCAAAAAGTTCATTATCATTATCCTCGTAATATTTGCCACTCACTAATCTTTGGGCAAAGAATTTTAAATGAGTAACAAATCTATAATAATTTATTGATTCTTCATCAAAATCCATATTAAAATGATATTTTACTATTTTTAAAACCTCATTTATTAAATTTATTATATCTACTATTTGTGGCATATCTTGGCTTAATTCACCATTTAAAATATGCATTGCTATTGATGCAGCTTCATCCTCTGGAAGCTCTATTCCAAGTCTATTTTTTATTATTTCTAATGCCTTAAGACCAATTTCAAACTCTGTTTTATGTAGTCTTTTTATATCCCAAAGCATAACATTTTTCATGTCTAAATTATTCTCATATCTATTTATAGAAAAACTTATATGATCAGTAAGTGTTAAATAAATATTTTCATTTAATTTTATATCTAACTTTCCTTCTGCATAATTAATTACTTCCTCAGCAATTTCTAAGTTTTCTACTGGAATATCTTTAACTAATGCAATTAGTTTCTCATTGATGCTTTTATTACTTAAAACAAATATCTTGTCAACCTTGTCCTCATCAACCTCATCACCTTTTTTCTTTTGAAAGGCTATACCTCTCCCCATAACTACTGCTTCTTCATTATTTTCATTAATAATTGTAATTACATTGTTATTTAACACTTTATTAATAAGCATATCTCTAACTCCTTCTGTATAATTTCCTATTAGAAATATAAAGTATATTATGCAACCAGCATTATACAAAAAAAACCTAAACTAATATCAAATAGTTATAGTATTCCCACTAAAACTAATTTGGTATCAACTTAGGTTTTGCCTGCTTTCCAGTAACAATCCAAAATGGATCCTCATTAATATGTCATTATTTTAATATATAATGTAAACATTGTCAACAGATTTACGCAAAAAATATTTAATTTTTTTATCAATTTTTTCATATTTTTATACGTAATTATATTTATTTATTATCATTTATTTTGCAATATTATTATGGTTTTCTGCAGAGCTTTTATTTAAAGCCATTAAAAACACCTCTTCTGATTGTGCGCCACTAATAATAAATTTGTCATTGATGATAAATGTAGGTACAGAAGTAATAGAATAGCTTCTAGCCAAAGCTTCATCTTCTCTGACTTCTTTCTTATACATATCACTATTTAATACCTTAATTGCCTCATCTTTATCAAGGCCAATACTCTTTGCAATATCTCCTAAAACATTAAAATCACTTATATTCTTAGAGTCTGTAAAATAAGCTTTAAATAAAGCTTCTGTCATTTCATTATTCTTTCCAAAATCCTTTGCAAAGTGGATCATACGATGTGCATCAAAAGAATTAGTAAGTACTAAATCATCAAAGTTATAATCTAGACCTAAAGTTTTAGCTTGATTTACTATATTATCATTATTAGCTTTTGCTTCCTCTAATGTAATACCATACTTTTCTGCAATAGCTTCATGAATATTATTATTGTTTACTTTTTCTGCATTAGGATTTAACTCAAAACTCTTGAATAATACTTCTACTTCTTCTTTATTTTCAAATTTATTTAAAGCATTTTCAAATCTACGCTTTCCAATATAACAAAATGGACAAAATATATCTGACCAAATTTCTACTTTCATATATTTTCCTCCCTTTATTTTTTATACATATTATATACTTATTTTATATTTTATGCAAAAGAAACTACTATCCTTAATTCTTACCAATGAGATTTAGTTTTTTATTCATTTGAAATTTTATCTTTTTTAATAAAAAATAAATATAAACCATATAAAGTTATGTAAATGCTTTTATTTAACAATGGAATTAATAATTTATCTTTATAAATTCATCAATTTTTTCTCTTGTAGGTAAGCCTTCATTATCACTTACAAAGGTTACTTGAATTGCCCCAATTGCATTAGCTCTAACTACTGATTCTTCAAGTTCTAACCCTTCTAGTATTCCGCTTATAATCCCTACAGCAAAGCCATCTCCTGCTCCTACAGTATCTACTACATTTTCCACTTTAAAGCCTTTCTTTCTATAAGTCTTAGAACCAGCTCTAACATAGGCACCTTTGCTACCTTCTTTTATTATAATATCATTCACGCCTAAATTTTGATAGAAATCTGCTATTTTATCTGGATCACTGCTTCCTGTTAAAGTTAATCCTTCTGATATTCCAGGTAATATTAAATCACACTTACTAGCTAAATTATTAATTACTTTAATCATCACTTCTTCATTTTCCCATAAAGCTGGTCTTAAGTTAGGATCAAAAGTGATATATGCACCTTTTTCTTTTGCTTTTTCTATTAATCTATATGTTGCTTCTCTACATCCTAATGATAATGCTGGTGGAATTCCAGTAACATGAACCAATTCAACTCCATCAAAATCTATTTTATCTATATCTTCTGCTGTCATATAAGAAAAAGCTGACCCCTTTCTATAGTAAGCAGTAACAGGATCTCCAGAAGAAACATTGCTCTTAAGCATAATTCCAGTTTTGTAGATAGGGTCAAATGTTATAAATTTTGTTCCTATTCCTTCCTTATCTAAAAAGTTCTTTACATACTTTCCTAATGGATCTTCCCCTAATTTAGTTATATATTCTACTTTATGTCCTAATCTTGTAAGGCCTGTACATACATTAACTTCTGCTCCTGCTAGTGATCTTCTATATAATTCTACTTCTTCTAAAGGGCCCTCTTCTTCAGCTGTAAACAAAACCATTGGCTCCCCTAATAATATAACCTTGCTCAAAATAAAGCCCTCCTTAATTAATTGCATTTATTAATATTTTACAACGTTCTCTTAATATATCTAAATTTGAAGAATTAATCCCTTTTGTTAAATATCCACCAAAACCTACAGAAAATGCACCATTTGCAAACCACTCCTTAATATTTTTATCATCAACTCCCCCTGTTGGCATCATTTCAATAAAAGGCATTGGAGCCTTTATTCCTTTAATCATATTCATTGGAATGCAATCTCCTGGGAAAAGCTTAACTACATCACTTCCTGCTAAATAAGAGTTATATACTTCTGTTGGAGTTGCAGCTCCCATAGAACAAAAAATATCTTTTTCTTTGCAATATGCACCAACTTCTTCTACTAAGCAAGGTGATACTATAAAATCTGCCCCATTAGATATGGCCAATTCTGCTTGTTCTTTATTTAGTACAGTTCCAGCTCCTATTAAAGCATCTGGTAGTTCTGCTTTTAACTCTTTTATTAATTTTTCAGCACTTGGTAAAGAAAATGTAATTTCTAAAGTTTTTATCCCTGATTCAACTATAGTTTTACATATTAATTTGGCTTCTACCAAATCACTTCCCCTAATTACTGCAATTAATTTTCCTTTTATGCAGCTTTTAACTTCTTCCTTATTCATTACTAACACTCCTTAAGACATTTATAAATCAGTTAACAAAGAACATATTTTATGTGAACCGATTAATTTAATACGGATTTATATTAATTTCAAATTTGTGTATATTATATAGTTATTAAAAATCAAATTCAATATATAAATTCAATTTCATTAATATCCTAAATATTCTAACAAAATAAGGATGCTGAAACTCAGCATCCTTATTTTGTTATGAATTCTCCATTATTACACTTTCAACTAAGTTTGCAACACTTTCACAGGCATCACAACTTTTTTCAAAATACTTTAAAGTATCTGTCCAAGTCATAAGTTCTATTGGATCCTTAGATGTAGTATATAAATTTCTTAAAGTACTAAAGTATAGCCTATCTCCTTCTTCTTCTAAATCATTTATACCTATAATTAATTTTTGGATTTCTGTAGACTTTTTATAATTATGGAATTCTGCCATTATCTTTTTAAGTCCGTCACAATTTTTAATAATAATACTTGAAAAATCTATAGCTTCCTTTTTTATTTCTGTAATGTTATACATATATATTCTTGTTAAAATTTCCTCTATATCATCTGTAACATTATCGATATAGTTAGCTATATCAATAATATCTCCTCTTTCAATTGGTGTTATAAATTCTTTAGCTAATTTATTCATCATATCATGCTTCTTTACATCAGCAGTATGCTCTATCTCATGCATTTCTTGTATTTTATCTTCAATTTTATCTTCATTAAAATTCAATAGTGTTTTTTGAAGTAAATTAGCAGCTTTGCATGAATAATCTACTAATTCAGCTAACATATCAAAATAATTATTTTCTTTCTTACCTAACATTATATATTACTCCTCTATAGTTTTATTTTAAAATATCCAAATAAATAATTCCGCCATTAAAAATCCTATTAGCCCACAGCCTGGGAAGGTTAAAATCCATGTCCAAACCATTTCCTTAACTACACCCCAATTAACTGAGCTAAGCCTTTTAGCAGCTCCTACTCCCATTATAGCAGTAGTTTTTGTGTGTGTTGTACTAACAGGAATTCCTGTCATTGAAGATATTAAAAGACATCCAGCCCCTGCTAAGTCTGCTGAAAATCCTTGATATTGCTCAAGTTTAACCATATCCATCCCAACAGCTTTTATTATTTTATATCCACCTATAGATGTTCCTAATGCCATAACTAAGGAACAAAGTATCATAAGCCATACTGGAATAACAAAGCTTTGAACATCAGCTTTTCCATTAGCTAAAAATATTCCAAGCATAAATACTCCCATAAATTTTTGACCATCTTGAGCTCCATGCATAAATGCCATAGCTGCTCCACCACCAATCTGAGAATATTTAAAGAATCCACTTGTTTTTCTACGATCAACGCCTCTAAAAATTAATCCAATAATCTTTACAGTTATCCATCCCATGCCAAAGCCTAAAAATGTAGATAATATAAGACCATATATAACTTTAATCCATTCACTTCCATTAATACCACTCATACCTTTTTGTAAAGCAATTGCTGCTCCTGAAATTCCAGCAATTAAAGCATGACTTTCACTTGTGGGTATTCCGAAATACCATGCTGCTGTTGCCCATACAACTATTGCAAACAAAGCTGCACATAGCGCTATTAATGAATAGTGTGGGTCACCACCAAAATCCACCATGTTGTATATTGTTTGTGCTACATTGGCATTTATCATTGTCATAAAAAAAACGCCCAAAAAATTAAATATTGTAGCCATAAAAATAGCTGCACGAGGTCCTATTGCTCTAGTTGAAACACATGTAGCAATTGCATTAGGAGCATCTGTCCATCCATTTACTAAAATTACTCCTAGGGTTAAGATAACAGTAATTAGTAATGGTAGGTTATCCACTAGTTGCCCCAAAAATTCAAAAAAAGAAATCGTCATCTGTTTTCTCCTTTCAGTTTATATCTATATTATCAAATTATTATGTATATTCTAACAATATAACTTTTTTCATAATTTTTCAATTATTTTGCACAAAAATAGCCTATATTTTTAAACATAGGCTATTTTAATATTTATTCTATTTTATGCCCTGAATTTTCTAAACAAGATTTAATTGAAACCTCTGTTGCTGGTTCATTATAAATTACTTCTATTGTGCCTCTTGCAACATCTACACAAACTTTATCCACTCCCTCTAGATTCTCTAAAGAGTTTTTAACTTGAGTTTTCATATTTTCATTTGTTATATCATTAATTTTATAATGTACTCTTTCCATGCAGTATCTCCTTTCTTATTTATTCAAATATAGTATGCACATTTATCTAGAAAAAATAGATGCTTTCATAATCACCTATTTCCATATGCTATTATCTCTATAATAGTTTACATTTTCCTCTGTAAGCCTTTTTCCTTGACTTTCTAACCTAATTTTATACTCTTCAAAGTTTCTAAGATTTTTAGGAGTCCACCCAATTTCAGCATAACCTAATAATCTTGGGTATATCATATACTCCATTTCCTCTAGGTTGCTTATTGTTTCAGTCCATAAAGGTGCTTCAATTCCTAAAATCAAATTTTTAGGTGCAAATTCTGTTGGTTCCCACTCATAGGCAGTTTTTATTGGAATATATCCAGCCCAATCTAAGCCATAAGGTGTATCTTTATTATATTTCATATCTAAATAGGCTTTACTTGCAATTGAGATTATCATCTTCATCTCCTTTTTCCTAGCAGCTTCATTTGAATCCTTCCAATTTTGAAGAATAACACTAGAATTTATTTCTGGAGCTGTATCTATTGGATCCCAGCCTACTGGAGTTTTTCCATATTTCTCAACTATCTTAGAAACTCTCCCTACAAAATAATCATAGTCTTCTTTTTTGGTGCTTTCAGCTTCATCTCCACCCATGTGAAAATATTTAGAAGGTGAAATTGCTGATATTTCTTTAACTACATCATCTATAAACTCATAGGTCTTTTCACTATCTGTCATTAGGGTGCTAAATCCAACATCAATGCCAGTATATAAAGGTTTTCTTTTACCATCTGGGTTTAAAAAACCATAAGAAGCTAAAGCAGCATTAGTATGTCCTGGCATATCCACCTCTGGTATAATTTCCATATATCTATCAGCTGCATACCTAACTATACTTTTAAATTGCTCTTGAGTATAATAGCCTCCAGGTCCTCCACCTACTTCTGTACTTCCACCTATAAGGGTTAAATCAGGGTATTTCTTTATTTCTATACGCCACCCCTGATCATCAGTTAAATGTAAATGAAGTCTATTTATTTTATATTCAGCTGCAATATCTATTTGTTTTTTTATTTCTTCTTCAGTAAAAAAATGTCTTGCTACATCTATCATTAATCCTCTATAGCTATACTCTGGTTTATCATAAATTACTGAATTTTTAATACTCCATTCAGTATTACTTACTAATTTATTTGAATCTATTTCTGGAGGTAACATTTGTCTTAAGGTTTGAATACCTCTAAATAGCCCTTCAGGCTTATTAGCTGTTATCTTAACTCCATTAGAAGTAGTAGTAATATTGTATCCCTCATCTCCTAATGAACCTTCACCCTTTAAAGTTGTTAAGTAAATATAATTTTCTTTGTTATTTCCATTCTTATTTATATTAAAATTATATCCTGTGGCTGGCTTTAATTTTTCTCTTAAATATTCTGCTATCTTAGTTATTTCTGTTGTTTCTTCTTCATTTTTTCCCTCTACAAAAATATTAGTATCTTTATTAATTATAAATTTGCCTTGATTTTCTTTATAAGATAATGGCTTAGGAATAATAGTATTATTAATATTTTTTCCTTCCCCCATTACCTCTATATCCTTCTTATTTATATTTGAAGTTAATGAAGCTATTAGTGTAATTATAGCTACTAAAACAAATATAAAGTATTTTTTATTTCCTTTAAGCAAAGTATTTTCCTCCTTAGGTTCTTTTTTCTTATGTTAATTATTAATTTTTCTTATGCATCTGGCTTATTTTTATGAACAACCCCTTCAAATATTTTCCCTTTTTCCTTTGGAAGCTTTCTTTTTACTAAAATGTCATAAAAGCCAGATATTATATAACTTATTGTCATAACTATAATTATAGCTAGCATTTCTTCCCCGCCAAAATACTCTAAAGCCATAGCTATAGATGTTATAGGAAGAGAAGTTGCACTACAAAATACTCCTATCATACCTAATGCAGTAACAGAAGTAAGTGGCAAATTAATATATTTAGAAACAAAACTTCCTAAGGTTGCCCCTGCAAAAAATGTTGGGTTTCCCCTACCACCTTGAAAAACTGAACCTAGGGCAACAGCAGTAAAAATAACCTTCCATATATAATCCATTATGCTAACATGATTTTTAAAGGAATCATTTATAAAACTTTGACCTAAACCATTGTAATTATCTCCAGCTATCCAAAATAATATTATTGTAATAACTCCTCCTAGAATTGCCTTAATATATGGATTTTTAGTAAATCTATCATAAGCCTTACTACTATTATCTAAAACTAAATTAAATATAAATCCACCAACTCCAAATATAATTCCTAATAAAACTAATTTCATAATTACTATAAAACTTAAATCATCTAAAACTAAGCTAGGATATTCAACAGCCTTACTACCAATCCAAAGAGCTATTTCATTAGATACTACAGTTGTTAAAAAAGCTGGAATTAGTGCTTGATAATGAAATCTTCCTTTTAAAACTAGCTCCATACCTAAGATAGCTCCTGCAAAGGGAACATCATATATTACTCCAAAGGCACTTCCTACTCCACATATTACTAAAGTTCTTTGCTCATCATCAGATAGCTTAAACTTTCTTGCTATAAAATCTCCTAAAGTTCCACCCATTGCAACTGCTGATCCTTCTTTTCCTGCAGAGCCACCACAAAAAGTTGTAAGCAAGGAACCTATAAAAACTACAAAGGTCATATAAAAAGGGATGTCTTTAGCTGCTGATTGAACTTCTGACTTAAGTAAGTTTTCTCCTGAATAAGCATTTCTTTTAGTTCTTAAATACATAAAGGTAATTATTAATCCTGCAATAGGTAATAAATATATAGTGTACGTATGATCTCTTCTAAAGGTATTTGCAGCGGTTAAAATCTTATTAAATAAACCTACTATAATTCCAATAGGAATGCCCATAATAATACTTAATATAATCCATTTGAATATCTGTTTTACTAAATTAAAATAATCTTTATTCTTTTCTTTAGTATTACTTTCCATAAAAATCTCCTTATTCTTTTTTCTTATTATTTGTTATTTAAATAAAAATAATTCTTATTACCTTGTTTTCATAATTATAACTATGGTAATTATCATAATATTAATAAAAAAATACACATTAAATATTAGATTTTTATTCTAATACTTAATGTGTATTTAAAAACTATTATTTTAATATTTAATTATATAATTACTATCAGACTGTATATCTACTTCATGATTTCTTTGGAAATAATCTATAATAAGTTCACTCATATCCATATTTATTTCCTTAACTACTTCTGCATTTTCATAGGCTGGATAAATTGAAGTATTACTTGCTCTATAGTTATTTAAAACTACAGTATAATCTTTATCTAAATCTATATCTTCACCATCTTTTTTCATAGAAACAACTCTATTTCCAAAATCCTTATGTAAATCTATTTCATATGTTAAGCCTGCAAAGGTATCATAATTATAATTTTGTACCTTTGGCACTAAAAATTCTTCATTTATCTTAACTTCATTATTTTCTAAAACAAAATAAGTAGCACTTTTTTCAATGGCTTCTTTAAATTTGCTTCCCTTTATCTTTAAAACTTTTAAGGTATTAGGATATGGATAATTTATTAATACATCTCTTATTGAAACATTCTTCTTAAATCCAATAGCAGTATCAAATAATGATAAAACTGAAAAATCTGCTTGAGATACATCTAATTGAACTTCATGTAAAAAGTTTATAAATGGATGTCCTTTAAGTCTTGCAATAAATATATCATCTAAAATTATATCATTTTTAAAATGACCAATTTCTCTATCTAAGTATCCTTGTAGTTCTTTATCTACATCCGTAAATCTTCTTTCTAAATCTACATTTATTTCATCATTTAACTTAGATACATCTACTAATTCATAACTTGCTTCCTTTGTTTCTGTATCAAGTACTATTTTAGTAAAGTTTTGACCATTATGCATAGGTTGTGAACATATTACTCCATTAACTTTAGTTATAAAAGATCTATGTTGATGTCCACTTAAAACTATATCTATAGAATCATAGTTTTCTAATAATTCACTACCTTGGTTTTCTTTTGTTAACTTTTCAGTAGGAGTATTATTTCCATCTAAACTTTTCTCAAAACCTCCATGATAACAAACTATTATCATATCAGATTTTTCTTTTAATTCTTTTTCGTATTTTCCATAAACCTTAACCGGATCTAAAAATTCTAAGTTCTCTATGTTCTTTTCTTGCTCCCAATTTGGAATAAAAGATGTTGTAAAACCTATACATCCAATCTTAAATCCATTAATATTAAATATTCTATAAGGCTTACTTTCAAAAGCTAATCCTTTAATATTTGCATTTATTATTTTATCAGAAACCATACTATAAGCAGCTTTTAAATAATCTAATCCATAATTAAACTCATGATTTCCTAATACATAAGCATCATAGCCAACAACCTCTAATAATTCTATTATAGGATTCTTTTCTAACATTTGCTTTGATAAGTAGTGAGTTAGTGCCGATCCTTGAACTAAATCCCCACAATCTATTTTTAAAGAATGATCATAATTCTTTTCATCTTCTAATATGTAACTTCCAATCTTTAATATTCCAAGGGATTGGTCTGTTACATAGTTAGTTGGATATACAAATCCATGTAAATCACTAGTTTGATAAATAACTAATTTCATAGTACCTCCTTTGTGCTTCGCACAATGTAAAATGTAAAATGTAAAATGTAAAATTGAGGATGTAATTTGTACCAAATTACTTAAATTATATTAATTTTAAAAACTCCCTAAGGAGTTTTCACATTAATTCTACATTCTTCATTTTACATTTTTAATTAAAGAGCTGCCTTTAGGCAGCTCAGTTCTATTCCCAAATTGAATTTAAAGTAGATTTAAATTCTTCTAATTTTTTAGTAACATCTGCATTATTAGGATCTGCTAATACTGCTTCTAGTACTGTACCCGCTTCACGATATGCAGCATCTGCACCACTTATTACTGGGTTTGTATATAAGTTCTTAGTTGCATCTGAAAGAATTGGTGCTATTAAACTTCCGCAGTTTTTATATTCTTCTGAATCAAGAGCACTTTGTCTTACAGGTACATATCCAGTTGCTGAAGCCCATGTGATTTGGTTTTCTTTACTAGTTAAGAACTTTAAGTATTCATATGCAGCAGTTTTTTGTTCTGCAGTAGCACTTGAGAATACATATAAATCAGTACCTTGTTGTAATGAAGCCTTTGTTGGGTATGGAGCAACTCCTATTTCAAACTTACCATCAACACCTTGTTTTACAAAGTTTTCACCAGCATTAGATCCAACGTACATTGCAACAGTACCATTTCCAAATGGTCCAGATAAGTATTTATCTGTTCCAGCAATTCTGAAGTATCCTTCTTTAACGCCTTCTAAGTAATAATTAACAGCCTTTTCTGATTCCTTACTAGTTACATCAAAATTATTATCAAATGACTTTCCTTCTGACTTTAAGAAAGTAGTGTAATATGTATTAAGTGAGTCAAAACCTGCTCCTACAATACCTTTCTTTTCTTTTATTGTCTTAGAAACTTCAACAAGTTCATCATAGTTTGTTGGAGCAGTTAATCCTAATTCATCAAATAAAGTCTTATTGTACCATAAAACTTCAGTTGATTTATTAAATGGCATAGCATAAATCTTTCCATCTATAGTAGTTGCTTCTCTAAAACTTGGTAATATATCTTCATAATTATCAAATTTAAGAGTTTCATTTTCAACGTATGGAGTTAAATCAGTAACTAATCCATCTTTAATAGGATTGAACATCCAATCAGGATAAGCTTGAGTTAATGTTGGTAAGTTACTTGGACTTGCAACTGTTGCAGTTATTTTTTGTTGTAAATCTGGATAACTTGATTGATTTTGTAAAGTAACAGTTATATTAGGATTTTTCTCCATAAATTTTTCTGTTAAACTTGTAAGAGACTTTTCTAAATCTCCACTCATAGCATGCCAGAAAGTTATTTCAACTGGTGCTGTTATTTCTGTTACGATATCTTCATTAGCTGTTCCAGCGCCCTTATTTGAGCAACCAGTTAATAGGCCTAATGAAAGTGCTAGAGCAAGTATTTTCTTGATCTTCATAATTTTGTCCTCCGCTTTATATAGTTTGTTTTTTTTCTGGTAAAAGTACATCCCCATTTTCGTTATATAGTTTCTCTGGGCGATAAGAATGTATTGGAACTAATAACTTAGGTTTAATTAAATTAATTATTTTAATTAAATCATAAGGATGTGCATGCCCACTACATGATATTCTTTCGAATTTAATATTTCTATCCTCAAAACTCTTTATAAATGGTTCATATTTAGGGTCAAAATCTCCTAATGGAACTGCATTTGAGTGAATATAAATTCCACCTTCTTGTAATTTATCTATATATTCAATGGCAAGTGTATCTAATTGCCAGAAAAAGTCACCTTCATCATCTAATAATCTTTCAAAATTTATTTCTAAATCTTTATTTAATCCATACTCCTTATTATCTAATGAATAATAATAAGATTCATAACCTGTTGCTTCTTTAAGAACATAAGAATAATATGCTGATAAAACAACTTTTCTTGGATTAGTCTTAATTATATTTAAAATTCTTTCTATATTTGAAATATAATAATTAAAGGTTATTTGCTTATTTGGATTTTCTTTAACTATTTCATTTATTTTTTCTATTAACTCAGGTTCATTTGATATTTCATCTTCTCTAACTTCATCAAAGTCTTGGAAGGATACGCTAACACCTTCTATTAATAGAACATCACAATTTTCACTTTCCTTACAGAAATTTAATGTATCTTCTTTTCTATAACCATGAAGTCTTATATCTCCAGTATATGAAATAACTAAGTCAGGAGTTTCAATTAATAACCCACATGCACCATATGCATCATGATCTACTGGCATTACTTTAACTTTTATCTTGCCAATTTCTATAACTTCATTTTCCTTAACTCCAATTATGTCTCTAGTATTTTTTCCTTTATTCTCATAAAGTGGGAATAAGAAATCATTATTTATATTTAAAGTATTTAATAATGATTTTGTTCCTTCTAAAGTATATAGAGGCACCTCAGGATTTAAGTAGTTCACAATCTTAGAATGATCTAAATGCATATGTGATAAGAATACAGCAGTATTCTTAAATTTATTTTCTTTTGATTCATATCCCTTTAATGGAATACTTGGGTCATACATATTATCTAAATATGGAACTAGATTTTCATCTAATAAATCCTGTAAATTTTCTGGCTGAACTGGAGCTTTTGGATTATATTCACTACCAAAATCAAAGAATATATGGCTGTCTTCATATACTACTTCAATTATTGTTCCGCCAATAGTTAATATACCATTGTGAAAAGTTATTTTTGTCTTTTTATCCTTTAACGCCACTCTTAACAACTCCTCTAATTATTTGTTTTCTAAATATTAAATATAAAATTAGTATTGGTACTATAGCTATAGTTGATGCTGCCATTTGAAGTTGTACATTTGTACCGCTTTCTGTTGCAAAAGAGCTTAGTCCATTACTTAATAGTCTCATTTCCTTACTATTTGTTACTAAGATTGGCCATAAAAATGAATTCCATCCACTTATAAAGCTTAATATACCCATAGTAAATAATGCTGGCTTTGCTAAAGGTACAAGTATTCTATGTATAAAGGCTAAATCTGAACATCCATCTACCTTTGCAGCCTTATAATATGAAATTGGAATGCTTGTTAAATATTCTTTTAAATAAAATATGTAAAATACACTTGCAAGTGAAGGTAATATTAATGCTGCATATGTATCTAGCAATCCAAGCTGAGCTATAGTTTGGTAATTTGTAAATACAGTAACTTCATAAGGTACCATAAGTAAAGCTGCCATAACTAATATTAAAATATTTTTATATCTAAACTCTAATTTAACTAAAGCAAAGCCTGCTAAAATAGCAGTAATTACTGTCCCTATAGTAGAAATTCCAGAAACTATTATTGTGTTAATAAAGTATCTTCCAAATGGAGCCTGCTCCATTGCAAGTGAAAAGTTATTCCACTGAAATTCCTTTGGGAATAATGTTGGTGGTATACTTATTGCCTCTTGATATGTCATTAAACTTGATAAAATCATATATACAAAAGGAAATAATGTTATTATTGCCATTAAAACTATAAATGTTTTTGATAAAACTGAATTAATTTTCTTCATATTTTCACCTACTTAGATATTCTTTTTAATATACGATTTTGTATTAATGTGAAAATTAAAATTAGGCCAAATAATATAACTGCTGCAGCCATACCTTGACCATAACGGTTTTCTACATAGAATTTATTAAATATGTAGAATACAGCTGTTGTTGCACTATCAGCAATACCTGCTTTACCGTTAAATATTGCAAATACCTGTGAATAAACCTTAAAGGCATTAATAAAATTTACCATTAATAAAAACGTAATAATTGGTATCATTTGAGGTAATGTTATTCTAAAAAACTGTTCAAATTTAGTAGCACCAAACATATCAGCTACTTTATAATAGCTCTTATCAACATTTCTTAATCCTGAAAGTAATATAATTATATTAAAAGCAAGACCTGACCAAATACCAAATATAATAAGAGTTATCATACTCATATTTGGGTCATCAAGAAAGTTAAATGGTCCTATATTAAAAAATCCTAAAACATAATTTATAATTCCATATTCACCATTTAATAAAAATCTAAATACAATACCAACGGCTATAACACTTGTTAAGTATGGTATAAAGAAAATTGTTTCAAAAATATCTTTATACTTAATTTTTTCATATATTGTAATAGCTATAAACATAGATATAATTAACCCTACTGGAACTACTACAAAAGAAAAAAGTGCTGTATTTCCTATTGCTGTATGAAATTTAGGATCTTTAAGTACTATTTCGAAATTTTTAAATCCATTAAATGTTAAGTTGTTTAAAGTTCCTTTTTGGAAAGACATAATAAATGTCTTTATTAAAGGTAACACATTAAATATTCCGACTATTATTAAAGCAGGTAGTAAAAACAACCATGCTTGTGGTGAATTTTCTGCTCTATACTTAAACTTCTTCATTAGTACACTCTAACTCCATTCTCTTGGAATAAATAAATTCCATTATAGTCAATATCAAGGCCTATCTTATCACCTTCTGAAATTCTTTTATTAATGTCTGTAATAGACTTTGCATTTGTATCATTAATATTAAAGTTTATAATGCAATCTTTTCCTATTAATTCTACAGATTCTGCTTCAATTTCAAATAATGGATTTTCACTTAATACAAAATACTCTGGTCTAATTCCAACTATGTACTTTTCTTCTGTTAATTCTCCTTTAAATCTATCTTTATTTAAAAGTTCTAAATCAATAGAAAAATCTTTAGATACTAATTTATTTCCTTCTTTTTTCATATCAACTAAATTTATTATTGGATTACCCATAAATTTAGCTACAAAAAGATTTTTTGGTTCTAAATAAAGATTTTGAGGTATATCAAATTGTTGAACTACACCTTCATTCATTAAAACTATTCTATCACTTATAGATAATGCTTCTTCTTGATCATGAGTAACGAAAATTGTAGTTATACCAATTTCTTTAACTAATCTTCTTATTTCTTCTCTAATCTTTAATCTTAATCTAGCATCTAAGTTACTTAAAGGTTCATCAAGTAATAATATTCTTGGGTTTTGAACTAAAGCTCTTGTTATTGCAACTCTTTGTTGTTGACCTCCAGACATCTCACCTGGTTTTTTATCTGCTAGTTCTTCAATGCTTGTAACTGCCATATACTTTTTTGCTATTTCCATAGCTTCACTCTTTGGCTTTTTATTTTTACCAACAGTAAGTGGGAACATTACATTTTCTAAAACTGTCATATGTGGATATAAAGCATAATTTTGAAAAACTAATCCAATCCCCCTATCCTTAGGGTGCTTATCTATAACTGATTCATTATCAAATTTAATATCTCCATCACTTGGGTCTAAAAGTCCAGCTAATAAATTAAGAATTGTTGTTTTACCACATCCACTAGGACCTAAAAGACAAACTAATTCGCCTTCATTAATTTCAAGATTAATGCTCTTTAGAGCTTCATATCCATTGCTATAAACCTTTTTAAGTTTTTCAATTTTTATCATGTGCCACCTCTAATATATTTTTAATCTTTAACTGAATAATAACATATATACTATACTAAATATCTTATTTTATGACAATATAATATATTTTTTTACATTTATTTTTAACAAATTTAACATTTTATTAACTTATTTGT
>OGSQ01000211.1_pt1 | contig 34523 bp, 32 predicted proteins | sample 1573921 | NCBI WGS metagenome assembly OGSQ01 (sample SAMN03295832, study PRJEB24534) | human gut metagenome | isolation source: fecal sample 7 from infant 4 | host: Homo sapiens | place: USA: Pittsburgh, PA | collected 2014-07 | reverse complement strand
TTGTTATAATATAAATAAAGTATAAATATAAAGGAGAAAAAAATGAAGTTAATATCATGGAACGTTAATGGAATAAGAGCTTGTGTTACTAAAGGCTTTTTAGATTTCTTTAATGAAGTTAATGCAGATATATTTTGTATTCAAGAAAGCAAACTTCAAGCAGGTCAAATAGATTTAGAATTACCTGGCTACTATCAATACTGGAATTATGCTGAGAAAAAAGGATATTCAGGTACTGCAATATTTACTAAAAAAGAGCCTTTAAATGTCTTCTATGGACTTGGAATAGAAGAACATGATAAAGAAGGTAGAGTAATTACATTAGAATTTGAGAACTTTTATATGATAACAGTTTATACACCTAATTCTAAAAATGAACTAGCTAGATTAGACTATAGAATGGTTTGGGAAGATGCTTTTAAAGATTATTTAATAGAATTAGATAAAAAGAAACCAGTAATAGTATGTGGAGATTTAAATGTTGCACATAAAGAAATTGATTTAAAAAATCCAAAGACTAATTTGAGAAATGCAGGATTTACCATTGAAGAAAGAGATAAGTTTACAGGCCTATTATCTGCTGGATTTACAGATACCTTTAGATATTTTTATCCAGATTTAACAGGAATTTATTCTTGGTGGTCCTATAGATTTAAAGCGAGAGAAAAGAACGCAGGCTGGAGAATAGATTATTTCCTAACATCAAATTCACTGCAAGAAAAATTAGAAGGTGCTAAAATACATACAGAAGTATTTGGATCAGATCACTGCCCAGTTGAATTAGAAATTAATATTTAATTTAGAAAAGTTACTTTATCAAAAATAATGATAAAGTAACTTTTTACATTATTGGTAAATATAGTATAATAAGAGTGAGTGGGGTGATGCAGTGTCAATTAAAGAAGTCAAAAAATATTTACCAAAGGAGCTTATTGAAATATTAGAAAAAATATATTCAACTAAACAGTTAGATACAATCTATAGAAGTTTTTATAGTGGAAGAAGTACAAGTTTCAGAGTGAATAACTTAAGGGGAAATCAAAGTGAAGTTATGGAAGAACTTATGAGTAGTAAGATTAAGGCAGTAAATCATCCAATAATTAAAAATGCCTTTATAGTTAAAGATAGAAAAGAAAGTGCTTTAAGGAAATTAGAAGTATATAAATGCGGAAAGATATATCTGCAAAATATATCCTCAATGCTACCACCATTATTTTTAGATTTAAAAGAGGATAATGTAATTTTAGATATGTGTGCAGCACCAGGTGGTAAAAGCTTATATATGGCTGATTTAACTAATAATAAAGCTATTATTCTTGCAAATGATGTTAATGAAGTTAGAAGAGAAAGATTAAATTATAATATAGAAAAACAAGGAGCTTCTTCTGTTATAGCCTTTGGTTCAGATGGATGTACAATTGGTAAACGTTTAAATATGTATTTTGATAGAATATTATTAGATGCTCCATGCTCAGGTGAGGGTACAATAAAAATTAATTCAAATAAATATTTAAACAGTTGGAGTAAAAGAAAGATAGAATTAGCATCAAAGCTACAAAAAAAGTTAGTAGATAGTGCATATAATGCTTTAAAGTCTGGAGGCATTATGGTTTATTCTACTTGTACATTAAATCCTTTTGAAAATGAAGAGATAATAAATTATGCATTAGGAAAATATAAGGATTTAACCTTAGAAAAAATAGATATTAATTTGCAAAATATTATAAGAGGGATAACAAGATATGATGGGAAAATATATAGTGATGAATTAAAAAAATCATTAAGGGTTATACCAAATGATCATATGGAAGGATTTTTCATAGCTAAATTGTTAAAAGCCTAAGAATAATTAGTTTAACTAGAGGAAACTATAATATAAGAATTAATTATAGCTTTGGAGGTTAAAATGAAGAAATTTATAGTAGGTATTATGGTATTAATATTTTTACTTAATATTAATCATGCTGTAATAAAGGCTGATAACAAAGAAAATAATAATTTTACAATTTGTATTGATCCAGGTCATCAAAAGAAAGGTGACAGTAAGCTAGAACCTACCTCTCCTAATTCAAGTAGTAAGAAACCTAGAGTATCTCAGGGTACAGAGGGAATAGGAAGTAAAAAAGCTGAGTATATAGTGAATTTAGAAGCATCACTTCTATTAAAAGATATTTTAATAGAAAAAGGATACAATGTAATAATGACTAGAGAAAGTCATGAAGCTAATATTAGCAATGCTGAAAGAGCAGAAGTTGCCAACAAAGCAAAGGCTAATATGACAATTAGAATTCATTGTGATAGCTTAAAGGATACAAGTAAAACAGGAGCTAGTATTTTAATTCCATCCAAGAACTCCAAGAATACTAAGTCTATATATGAAGAAAGTAATAAATTTGCTAATATATTAAAAGAAAACTTAAAAAATCAAGGTATAAAGGTTAATGGTATTTTTGAAAGAGAGGATATAACAGGTTTTAATTGGTCCACAGTACCAGTAGTTATCTTAGAGATGGGATTTATGAGTAACTATTGTGAAGATAAGATGTTATGTGATCCTTGCTATCAAAAGAAGCTAATGAATATAGTAGCAGATTCATTAGAAATTTATAAGGAAGAAAAATAGAAGTAGGAATTTTTTCCTACTTCTACTTTAATTACATAATTCCAAATAAAATGAGGAATTACTATCTTCAGTTTTGAATTGCATCTATTAATTTTACAATGACTTGGAGCCAGCGGCGAAATAAGTAAAATTAAATAGATGTACTTTTTTATTTATAAACTCTTACGCACATTGTTTTAAAAATAGCGAAAAGTTCGGTTCCTTTTTCAATGGATAAATCTGATAGAGATTTTTTAGTAATTAAAGCAACTAGTGGAATTCCTATATCTAAAATAACCTTTGCACTATTACCATTTATAATAATATCAGAAACAATACCTTTATGAACATTTCTTGCACTACTTATAAATGAGCCCTTACTTAAGATAATATCTTCAGGCCTAATAGAAATTTTAACATTACCTGTAAACTCAGTATTAACTTGAATTCTTACTGATGAAACTTCTGCAAATACTTCATCATCTTCTTTAATTATATTTCCTTCATAAGTATTTTCGTAACCCTTAGCCTTTGAAAGATAGGCTTCATATTGTGAGTTAGATATACGAAGATGCTTTCCCATACGATGTGCATCTAAATCTCCACGTTTTATCATTTCATATACAGTACTTTTAGTTATCTTTAGTTTTTGAGCAATTTCTTCTGGAGTATATAAAACATCCTCATTCATTTTCTTCACCTTTTCATTTATTATTATAGAAATAATTTAACATAATATTTATATAATAACAAATAAGATATTATAAATATCTTAGAGTTTTTTATATGAATAAATTTCTAAATATAGAGAAGGTTATATAAATAATATGTATTTGACAGTTACTATATTTTTACATTATAATTAGGATTGTCAATTTTAGTTCTGTTTTGTTCTGTTTTATTAGGTTTTATTTCAAAAAATATATGTAAGGAGATTATATAATGAAAAAGAAATCAGTTTTAATTTTAACTTTAGGTTTATTAGCCACTTTATTTAGTGGTTGTGCTTCCAAGGAAGCTACAAAGAATTCAAATGAAAAAACTATTACTATTGCAGCAGCAGCAAGTTTAAAAAACTGTTTGGATGATAAAATAATTCCAATGTTTAATGATAAATATCCTAATATTAAGGTTCAAGCAACTTATGATAGTTCAGGAAAATTAAAATCTCAAATAGAAGAAGGTGCTGAAATAGATGTATTTATATCAGCAGCTACAAAGCAAATGAATGAATTAAATAATAAAGGATTAATAGAAGAAAACTCCATAGTAGAGTTATTAGAAAACAAAGTTGTACTTATTGTACCAAAAGGAAATAGCAAAGAAATAAAATCTTTTGATGATATATTAAAATCTGATAAAATAGCAATAGGAGATCCAGCAAGTGTACCTGCTGGTCAATATGCAAAGGAGTTATTTGAAAATCTTAAAGTTTGGGATGAGGTTTCTAAAAAATCAAGTTTAGGAACAAATGTAACAGAAGTTCTAAATTGGGTAGTAGAAGGCAGTGCAGATTCAGGGGTGGTTTATTCTACTGATGCAGCTTCAAATGATAAAGTTAAGGTAGTTATAGAAGCTCCAGAAGGAAGTGTCTCTAAAGTAATTTATCCAGTAGGAATAATTAAAGCATCTAAGAATAAAGAGGAAGCAAAGAGTTTCACTGAGTTCTTACAATCAGATGAAGCAATAAAGACTTTCGAGACATATGGATTTTCATCTAACAAATAGGAGAATAAAATGGATATATCACCAATAATAATATCTTTAAGAACTGCATTAATTTCAATGATATTCACATTTTTATTAGGACTTTTTATTGCAAAGTTTGTTGTAAATTTAAAGTGTGAAAAAGTGAAGATGATTTTAGATGGATTTTTAACCTTGCCCCTTGTCTTACCTCCAACAGTTATTGGATTTTTTCTTTTAATAATTTTTGGTGTTAATAGACCAATAGGTAAATTCCTATTAGACTTTATGGGGGTTAAGATAGTTTTTTCATGGTGGGCTACTGTATTAGCTTCTGTAGTTATATCTTTCCCACTTATGTATCGCTCTGCTAGAGGAGCCTTTGAACAAATAGATGAAAATTTGATTTTAGCGGGAAGAACTCTTGGAATGTCAGAGAGAAAGATATTTTGGCGTATTATTATGCCAAATGCCATGCCTGGAGTTGCTTCAGGTGGAATATTAGCCTTTGCAAGGGGACTTGGAGAATTTGGAGCAACAGCAATGATAGCTGGTAATATAGCAAATAAGACAAGGACACTTCCCTTAGCTATTTATTCAGAAGTAGCAGCAGGAAATATGGCATCAGCCCTAGACTATGTATTAATAGTAACTATAATTTCATTTATAGTAATTATTTTAACTAATTATTTCACTATCAAAGAAAGAAAGTTTTTAAAGTAGGTATGAAGAAATGAGCTTATTTGTAGATATTAAGAAAAAGTTAAAAGGATTTTCTCTAGATGTTTCTTTTGAAACCAAGGGTGATTATCTTGGGATTTTAGGAGCATCAGGCAGTGGTAAAAGTATGACTCTTAAGTGTATTGCTGGAATTGAAACACCTGATGAGGGGCTTATTGTTTTAAATGGAAAAGTACTATTTGATTCAAAAAATAATATTAATTTAAAGCCACAAGAAAGAAAGATAGGATATTTATTTCAAAATTATGCCTTGTTTCCAAATATGACTGTAGAGGAAAACATAGGTATAGCCTTGAAGGACTCGAAAGAGGAAAAAGCTAAAAAGGTAAGTAAAATAATAAAAAGCTTTCATTTACAAGGTCTTGAAAAAAAGTATCCAAGACAACTTTCAGGTGGACAACAGCAAAGAGTAGCCATAGCTAGATGCATTATATATAAACCAGATATTTTAATGCTAGATGAGCCTTTTTCAGCCTTAGATTCCTATTTAAAAGAAAAGCTTCAAAGAGAAGTATTAGAACTTTTGAATTTTTATCATGGAGAAGTGCTTATGGTTACACATAGCAGAGACGAAGTTTATAAATTTTGTAAAAATATTTCTATAATAGAGAAGGGAAAATCAATTTTACTAGGTGATACAAAGGAAGTATTTAAAAATCCAAATATAAAAGAAGCTGCAATTCTTACAGGTTGCAAGAATATTTCACCTTGCAAAGTTTTATCAAATAATAAGATACATGCCCTAGATTGGGATATAATATTAGAAACAGAGCCACTAAATAATAAAAATATTAATTATGTAGGAATTAGAGCTCATAATTTTATTATTGTAGATAAAATTGAAAATAATTATTTAGAAAATATTATAGAATGTAAAATAGATAAAATAGAAGAAGAGGTTTTTGAATATAATATATTATTTGAAAATCAAAATTCTATAAAAAGTATAAATGATAACAAAATCTTATTTAAAGTTAAAAAAGAAGATTGGGAAAATAGAAAAAATAAAGAAAAATTAATTTTGAGAATTCCAAAAGAATACATTTTACCTTTAGAGTAAACTCTTACTTTTTCATAAAGATATTAAATACAAAGGGAAGTGTAGTAAATATAATTTTACTACATATCCCTTTATTTTTCATTAAGGAATGTATAAAAAGAAATAAACAACTAAAAGACTATAAAAATATATAGAATAGTTTTCATAATTCCGAATAAAATGAGGAATTATTACCTTCAGTAATGAACATGAATAAGATGGAATTTTATATTATCATTGCTCCAACCTAAATCATAAGGTACTAAAAGTCTATTAGTATTATGGCAGGTTACTAATGGATATCCTTTAGAGTCAAAGCCTGTAACAGTTGATACATGAGTTATTCTGCCTTTCTTTTCATATGCAACAAAATCTCCAGGCCTCATATTAAAGGCTGATTGATAAATTTGTTGGTAGGTTCCTTTTGCAATATAAGAGGCTCTACCACTATTAACCATATAGTTTTTAAATCCTTGGGCATTAAGCCAAGCTTTAGTACCTTCTTTTCCAGAATAATTCCATGCAGAATTTTTCTTAAAGGCTCCACTTTCAAAAAGAATTTGTGAAGCGAAGTTTGCACAGTCACCACCGTCTGGATTATGATCTTTGTATTTTGTATTATATTTAAAAGTGAAATTTTCATCTTCAGAAACACCACAGTACATATGAGCATAATCTATAGCTTTTTGTAATCTTTCGTTAGGTGAAAAACTAGGAGCATTTTGCTTTAATATAAAATTTTTAATTTCATCAGATTTTATATTATTTAAATCTAAGGAATCTGCAAAGGGATCTGTATACCACTCCTTTGTAATAATATATTTATCATCAATTTTCTTTAAATTTAAATAATGATTAGTTCCAAGTCTAAAATGATTAATTATATCTGGTGAATCAATGTAATAATAATAAAAATCTGTAGCCACATCGCAAATTACTCCATAGAGATTGGGCTCTTTTTCTGCTACCTTTCTTATCTTTACAATAGATTTTATATCTTTAAACTTTACAGCTTGTTTTTCTGACCAGTTAATTAAATACTGAGTTTTCTTAGCTTCACTTTCATAAGCCCATAAGCTTACTTTAATCTTTAAATTATAAAAGTCCTTTAAAAGTTCTGTATCATTAGATACTATTGCTGCATTTCTTTGAGCAAATAGATTTTCAAGTAAATCTTTAAATTCTTTTTTTACTTCATCAGAAGAGTAATCTATTTTTGTGGTATTTGATTCATCCTCTAAAGCAAAGCAATGTGAAGCAGGAATAATATTAAATATAAGAAAAATAACTAAGGCTATATTAATTAATTTAAATTTCACAAATAAACTTCCCCTTTCTTAAATACTTACTTGTAGTTTGTACTAAAACTACAAAATTTATATATAAGTTATAAGTATTTAGATAGGATGTTTTTAGCAAATAAGTAATATTAACCATATAATATAAATAATTAATTTAAGAGGTTATATAAATGAAAAGGTTAAATTATTTATATGATAATGCTAAAGAAGTTAAATTTGATGATGGAGATAATATAGTTTTTATTTCTGATATCCATAGAGGAGATGGAACATATTATGATTCCCTTTTGCCAAACAAAAATATATATAAAACTGCTTTAGGGTATTATTTTAAAAAAGGATTTACCTATGTAGAAGTTGGAGATGGAGATGAACTTTGGAAAAATAGGTATTGCAATAATATTGCTTATATTTATAGTGATATTTTCAAGATATTAAATAAGTTTAAAGATGAAAATAGAATTTATCTTATTTATGGGAATCATGATATAATAAAAAATAGAGAAAATTTTTATACTACCCAATATAGAGCTTTTAGAAAATTGGGAGATAACTATGGAAAGAATTTTTTGAAACTTATTAAAGACGGTGATTTTTATGAAGCTATAAATTTTAAATATACTCCAATAAATGAGAAGTTTTTAGTAACCCATGGTCATCAAGTAGATTTAATGAATTCTAATTTTTGGATTTTATCAAGATTTCTAGTAAGATATGTATGGAAGTTTTTAAATGGTATTGCAGGATTTAATGATCCAACAAGTCCAGCTATAAATAATAAAAAAGGTAATAAGGTAGATAGAAAATTATTAAAATGGACTAAGGATAATGGTAAGATGATACTTTGTGGACATACACATAATAGTAGGATGCCAGAAATAAATGAACCTCCATATTTTAATGATGGATGTTGTGTATTGCCCTATGCAATAACTGCTTTAGAAATTGAAAAAGGAAGTATTTCTTTAGTTAAGTGGAATATAGAATCCCAAGAGTCAGGAGTTTTATGGGTTAGAAGGAAGGTAATAACTGGGCCCTATAGATTGGAAAATTATTTATTATGGGCAAGAGATGAAAGAATAAGAATGATAGAAGAGGAAAAGAAAAAGAAATAAGAGGAGAAGATAAGATGTATTCAATTGATTTACACTGCGATACAGCTAGCAGATTATTATATGAAAATTTAAAGTTAAGAGAAAGTATTTGTAAGGTAGACATAGAAAAATTAAAAAAGGCAAAGGCAAAAGCACAGGTATTTGCACATTTTATAGAACTAAATATTGTTGAGAATCCTTATACTGAATTTATTAATATGTATAATAATTTTATTAAGGAATTAAAGGAAAATGAAGAAAGCATAGAAATTGTTAGAAACTTAAAGGAGCTAGAAAATGTTAATAATAAAGGAAAGATAGGTGCCTTTTTATCAATAGAAGAAGGTGAAGTTCTAGAAGGAAAAGTAGAGAGAGTAAAAGAACTTTATAATATGGGAATAAGGTTTATAACTTTAACATGGAATTTTAAAAATAGTATAGGATATCCTAATGCAGGATATAAATATAAAGATTATGGATTAACTGAAAAAGGTAAAGAAATAGTACTAGAAATGGAGAGAGTAGGCATAATACCTGATTGTTCTCACTTATCAGATGGTGGATTTTATGATTTAATTGATATATGTAAGAAGCCTTTTATAGCAACTCATTCAAATGCTAGAGCTATTACAGATCATTCAAGAAACTTAACTGATGATATGATAGTTAAACTTTCTGAAAAAGGTGGAGTTATGGGATTAAACTTCTGTGCACCATTTTTAGGTAGCGAGAAAGTTCCTTCAATTAATTCTATGATTCAACATATTAAACATACTAGAAATGTTGGAGGAATAGATGTACTTGCTTTAGGAACAGATTTTGATGGAATAGGAAATGAAGTTGAAATTGAAAATATAGGTGAAATAGGAAGACTAAGAGATGCTTTATTAAAAGAAGGCTTCACAAATTCAGAAATTGATAAAATCTTTTATGGAAATGTTAAAAGAGTCCTTAAAGAGTGGATGTAAAAAACAGGAGTGAAAAATGGAAGGTTTAGAAGGAAAAATAGCACTTGTTACTGGTGCAACAAGAGGAATTGGAAAGGCTATAGCTATTGAACTTATTAAAGAAGGAGCTACTGTAATTTTAAATTATTCTAAGGATGATTTATCTGCAGAGGAAACCTTAAAGGAAATAGAAGCCCTAGGAGGATATGCTAAATTATATAAGGGTGATATATCAAATTATGAAGTATGCAAAAATATGATGGATTTCGTAATTACTACCTTTGGGAAAATAGATATATTAATAAATAATGCAGCTGTTTCTTTTAGAGGATTGTTTATGGATTTTTCAGAGAGAAATATTAATAATATATTTGGAATTAATGTATTAGGAGCTATGTATTTAAGCAAAGAAGCAATACCTCATATGCTAAGTAAATGCAGTGGAAATATAATAAATATTTCATCTATATGGGGGGAAGCAGGAGCTTCTTGTGAAGTTTTATATTCTAGTACGAAGGGAGCTATTAACTTATTTACTAAATCCTTAGCAAAGGAATTAGCACCTATGGGCATAAGAGTTAATGCTATAGCACCAGGAGTAATAGATACAGAAATGAACTCATTTTTATCTACAGAGGAAAGAGAAGAATTAGAAGAAGAAATTCCATTTGGAAGATTTGGAAGTCCTGAGGAAATAGCTAAAATGATAATTTTCTTATGTAGTGATAAATGTAAGTATTTAACTGGGCAAATAATTAAAATTGATGGTGGAATGATTTAGTGCTAGCGCACAATTAAGAATGCATAATGAATAATGCATAATTAAGGTAAAAACTACTTACGTAGTTTTAAAATTACAGGATTTTAAATAAGGGGCTACTTTAAGCAGCCTCTTATTTTTATCTTTTATTATGTTTTGAGTATTTTTTATAAAGCAACTTTATTGCTATTATAATGAATTTAATTAATAAGTAAATTAAAAATATGTAAATAAAACCGTATAGACCATAGGCTATATCTGCAAATTCCATATTTCCTCTGTTTGTTAGCTTTTGTTGAATTTCTATAGCAAATACTATAACTATCATTACAGTTAGTGTATAAATAAAGGAAATAGCAGTAATGCTGTATTTTGATAATTTCTTAAATATAAGTTGAGTAAAGGCAAATATTATAATACCGATTAATGCCATAAATATAAAGTGAAGTTGTTTATCGTTTAATGGATATCCTGCAATACTTACAATATCTAATACTTTATCGTGTAAATCATTTATAAAACTTGCTACTAATTTTAATATTTCTACCATATGTTTGTCCCCCAATATCTTTATAGTTATTATATCATAAAATAACAATAAAACTAACTCTGTGTTATAATAGATATATTGAGTTTAGAAAATATATATAGTTATGGAATTGTTTAAGAAGGAAGAATATAAATGATATGTACTATTTTTATATATTTATCCTTGTTATGCAAAAGAAAGGAAATAAAATATGGGAAAAATACTAGTACTTGCAGAGAAACCATCTGTAGGTAGAGATATAGCAAAGGTTTTAAAATCTAATGTAAATAAGGGAGCTTATATAGAAGGAAACAAATATGTTGTAACTTGGGCTTTAGGACATTTAGTTGGATTACAAGACCCAGAAAGCTATGACGAAAAATATAAGCATTGGAGTATGGAAACTCTACCAATGTTACCTAAGCATATGAAGCTTACTGTTTTAAAGAAAACATCAAAGCAGTTTTATGAAGTGAAAAAACTTTTAAATAGAAATGATATAGAAGAAATAGTTATTGCAACTGATGCAGGACGTGAAGGGGAACTAGTTGCAAGATGGATAATAGAAAAGGCAGGAGTTAAAAAGCCAATAAAGAGACTTTGGATATCTTCACAAACTGATAAGGCAATACTTGAAGGTTTTAGAAATTTAAAATCAGGAAGTGAATATGAAAATTTATATAAGGCAGCAGTATGTAGGGCAGAAGCGGATTGGATAGTTGGACTTAATGCTACAAGAGCCTTAACTTGCAAATACAATGCACAACTTTCAGCAGGAAGGGTTCAATCACCTACTTTAGCTATGATAGTTAATAGGGAAGAAGAAATTAAGAATTTTAAGCCTAAGACCTTTTACACTATAAATGCAAAAGGTAAAGATGTAAGTTTTCAATGGGTTAATAAGGATAATAATTTAAGGATATTCAATGAAGAGTTTGCAAATAAAATAATAAGTAAAGTTCAAGGAGAAAATGCAAAGATAGTATCAATAACAGAAACTCCTAAGAAAAAGTTCTCACCAGCTCTTTACGATTTAACAGAGCTTCAAAGAGATGCAAATAAAATTTGGGGGTATTCTGCAAAGCAAACCTTATCTATAATGCAAAGGCTTTATGAAAATCACAAAATACTTACTTATCCAAGAACTGATTCAAGATATATATCTACAGATATAGTACCAACTATTCCAGAAAGACTTAGAGCTATATCTATTGGAGAATATAGATTAGCAGCTTCTGAAATACTTAAAAATAAAATTAATTCAAATAAAAGCTTTGTAGATAATAGTAAGGTTAGTGATCACCATGCTATAATTCCAACAGAACAAAAGCCTAACTTAAGTAATTTAAGTTCTGAAGAAAGGCATATATATGATCTTGTTATTAAAAGATTTTTAGGTGTATTAATGCCACCTTTTGAATATATACAAACTAATATAAAGGCAGATATAAAAGGAGAAAGCTTTGTTGCTAAAGGAAAGGTAATAAAGTCAAAGGGATGGAAAGCCTTATATGATAAAGATTTTTCAGAAGAAGATTCAAAAGATGATGATTTAAAGGATCAAGTTCTTCCTAAATTTAGCGAAGGTGATTTAATAAATATTACCAAGCTTGAATTAAATAAGGGAGAAACTAAACCTCCTGCAAGATTTAATGAAGGAACACTTTTATCAGCTATGGAAAATCCTCAAAAGTATGTAAATGTAAATAAGGAAGCTGCTAAGACATTAAATGAAACAGGTGGACTTGGAACAGTTGCAACTAGAGCAGATATAATAGAAAAATTATTTAATTCTTTTGTTATTGAGAAAAAGGGAAAAGAAATAGTTCCAACATCTAAGGGAAAACAATTAATAGATTTAGTACCTAATGAACTTAAGTCTCCACTATTAACAGCAAAATGGGAAAGTAGACTTGATGGAATTAGTAAGGGAAAAGATAATCCAAATGCCTTTATTAAAGAAATGAGAAATTATGCAATAGCTTTAGTAGAATCAGTTAAAAATGATAATAGTAAATTCGTTCATGATAACAAAACAGGTAAAAAGTGCCCTAATTGCGGAAAATACCTTTTAGAAGTTAAGGGTAAAAATGGAGTTATGCATGTTTGCCAAGATAGAGAATGTGGATATAGAGAAAGTGTAAGTAGAACTACTAATGCAAGATGCCCAGAATGTAAGAAAAAGTTAGAAGTTAGAGGTCAAGGGGACGGAAAGATATATGTTTGCACAGGTGCAAATTGTAATTTTAGGGAAAAGGCTTCACAATTTGAAAAGAGATTTGATAAAAAGGGCAAAGTAGATAAAAGAGAAGTAAATAACATGATGAAGAAAATGAAAAAAGAAGCAGAGGACTTTAATAATAATCCTTTTGCAGAACTTTTAGGAAAGATGAATTTAAAAGACTAATGTAATAATTAGAAAGCAAATGAGGCGAGTAGAAATACTTGTTTCCTTTGCTTTTTTTAATAGAAAATACAGTATATTTTCATTAAAATGCAAATATGTTTGTCTTACAATATTTGGTATAATTTTTATATTAAATATGGGAGGCGTAGTATGAATGAAATAATTTTGCTTGGAATTAAAGTAGCAGTAATAATCCTAGGAGTAATAATATTATTTTGGATTATAGGCTTTAGGATAGTTCCAAATGACAAGGTGGGTATTGTTGAAAAATGGTGGTCTACAAAGGGTTCTTTAAATGAACAAATTATTGCATTAAAAGGGGAGGCAGGATATCAACCAGCATTACTAAGAGGAGGTATTCATTTTAGAACTCCATTTATTTATAAAGTCCATGTAGTTCCTTTAGTAACAATACCTCAAGGTAAAATTGCATATGTTTTTGCAAGAGATGGTAAACCTCTAGAAGCTACACAAACTTTAGGAAAAGTAGTTAAAGAGGGAAAAAACTTTCAAGATGTAAGAGGATTCTTAGAAAATGGAGGGCAAAAAGGTCCACAAAGGGGAATAATAAGAGAAGGTACCTATGCTTTTAACCTTGCACAATTTGTAATCATTACTGAAAATAAAACTTATTATTTGAAAATGGGAAATAGACAAGAACTAGATACTATATCCACTATGTCTAGATTAATTTCTGAGAGAAGAGGATTTGAACCAGTAATAATTGAGGGAAATAGTGATTTAGTAGGAATAGTAACGGTCCATGATGGACAATCTCTAGGATCAGAAAATATAATATGTCCTATAGTTGGTGATAATCATAATGATGAAAATTACCATAATAATTTTCAAGATATTGATGCATTTTTAAGAGCGGGTGGATATAGAGGTAGACAATATCAAGTTTTAGCAGATGGTACTTATTTTATAAATAGATTATTTGCAACAGTAGAATATATTCCTAAAATTATTATTCCAGTTGGATTTGTAGGAGTTGTTGTTTCATATACAGGATCAAAAGGGGAAGACTTTTCGGGAACTGACTATAAACATGGAGAACTAGTTAAGAAGGGCTATAGAGGAGTATGGAATGAAGCATTAATGCCTGGTAAATATGCATTCAACACCTATGCAGGTAATATAATTAAAGTTCCAACAACTAATGTAATATTAAAGTGGATTAGTAATCAAAATGGTAGTCATAAATATGATGAAAATCTTAAAGAAGTAAATTTAATTACTAAGGACGCCTTTGAACGAACATTACCACTATCTGTTGTATTCCATATAGACTATAGAAAAGCGCCTCTTGTAATTCAAAGATTTGGAGATATAAAGATGCTTGTAGATCAAACTTTAGATCCTATGGTATCTGCATATTTTAAGAATATAGGACAAACTAAGACATTAATAGAATTAATACAACAAAGAAATGAAATTCAAGCTCAAAGTTCATTAGAAATGAAGGGGAAATTTGATCACTATAATTTAGAATTAGAAGAAGTATTAATAGGAACTCCTGGAAGCTCTAAGGCAGATACAAATATTGAAACAATATTAACTCAGTTAAGAAGTAGACAAATTGCAAAGGAACAGCTTGAAACTTATGAAACTCAGCAAAGAGCAGCTGAAAAAGAAAAGGAACTTAGAGAAGCAGAAGCTATTGCAAAACAACAAACTACATTAACAGAATCAGATATTAATATTAGAATCCAAGAAAATCAAGGTAAAGCAGAACTTATGAAAGCTAAGCAAGATGCTGAAAAAATACAAAATCTTGCGGAAGCAGATGCTTATAAAGTTAAAAAGCAATCTGAAGCAGAAGCCTTTAAGATAAAAGTAACTGCAGAAGCAGATGCCGATAAGGAAGCAAGAGTAGGTATATCAAAGGCTATAGCTGCAAAAGAGCAGGTAAATGCTTATGGTGGACCACAATATAAAGTTATAAATGATGTTATGACTTCCTTTACAAATGCAATAAAAGAAGGAAAAATTGATATAGTTCCAAGAACTCTTATTAATACTGGAACAGAAGGGGAAGGTAAGGGAGCTAATGCTTTTGAATCTTTAGTTATGCTTCTACTTAGTGAAAAGCTAACTGCAATTGGAGAAAATAAAACTATTGAGGAATCAACTGATATATTAAGAATAAAGGAAGAAATAATGAATAATCTAAGAGAAAAAAATCCTACAGAGTTAGAAAGTTAATAATTGGTATTTTTTATAGGAGGGTGTTTACCCTCCTATAATTATTAAGAATAGTAAATTTGTTATAAAATTTAGAAAAAATAAAAAATAAAAAAGTTAGGAATTTATTGACAATTTATATTGTAGAGAATATAATAATTGAGTAAGAAAAAATAACGTAAAAAGGAGGTAGGAAAGATGTTAAATATGATAAATAGTTTTAGAGCAATAATTAAAAATCATATAATCCCAAAAAATAATTATATTAATAATCCTATCTCATTGTGTGAATTTAAGATTTAAAGAATTTATGCAGTTTTACTTTATAAAAACTACTTTTATTTAATTTAAAGGTGTAATTTTATAAGAAAAGTAATTAAGCCCAGGGTTATTACCAGGGCTTTTTGTTTTATTTAATTTTATATTAAATAGTAACAAAAGGCTATGGATTTCTTTGGGCTTTATATTTTTTTATTATAAGGAGGTTAAAAAACAAAAAATAAGCAATATATGAAGCAAAAGGGGGAAAATAAATGACTAGAATACTTAAATATGTTTCAAAGTATAAAGGATTATTATTCTTTGGAACTTTTGCAATGATAGCAGTAATTGGCGTAGATCTTTTTATGCCTTATCTTCAAAAGGTATTTATTGATGAAGGTATTATTCAAGGAAAATACAGTATTATAAAGAACATTTTAATAGCAATTTCAGCAATTACAATAACAAAATCAATTTTGGGGTATTTCAAGGAACTTCTTTATGACTATTTAAGCGTAAAGGTTCATGCAGATATTAAAAATGATATGTTTAATCATATTCAAAAATTAGAATTTAAATATTTTGACGAAATGAATACTGGGGAACTAATGTCAAGGATAGGTGAAGATGTTGAAAATATCTGGCAGACTCTAAGCTTCGGCTTTAGATTATTTATAGAAAATATAATTTATTTTGTTATATCTACAATAATTTTATTTTCATTAAATTGGCAATTAGCTTTAGCTTGTTTTGTTATTATGATTCCAATAGGCTTTATGGGAATTAGTTTAGAGAAGAAGTTTGGAGAGAATTATGGAAAATTAAGCGACCAAACAGCTGAAATTACAACTACTGCCCAAGAAAACATTGCAGGGGTTAGGCTTGTTAAGGCCTTTGCAAGAGAAAAGTATGAAATGAAAAAGTTCTTAAAAATGAACAGAAAATTTTATGATTTAAGCATGGAACAAGGAAATATAATTGGCAATTACTTTCCACCTATTGAATTTTTAACAAATATATCTTTAGTTGTAATGATAGTTTTAGGTGGTTTCATTGTTATGAAAGGTAATATAAGCATTGGGGTATTGGTAGCTTTTAGTGGGTATATTTGGAACTTAATATGGCCAATGAGAAATCTTGGTGAACTTTTAGACTTACTTTCAAGAAATACTGCTTCTGCAAAGAAAATTTTCGAAATAATGGATAAGGAACCTGAAATTCAAAATATAGATAAAACTTATAACCCTAAAGAATTAGTTGGAGATATTGTATTTAATAATGTTAGTTTTAAATATAAGGATGAGTATGTTCTTAAAAATATTAATTTAGATATTAAGGCAGGGAGTACAGTAGCTATAATGGGAACAACTGGATCAGGTAAATCTACTTTAATTAATTTAATTGGAAGATACTATGATGTAACTGAAGGAAATATAAAAATAGATAACGTGGATCTTAAGGATTATGACTTAAACTTTTTAAGAGAAAAAATGTCTATTGTTCCACAAGATACTTTCCTATTTTCAGATTCAATAATTAATAATATAAAATTTAGTAATGAAAATGCAAGCTTTGAAGAAGTGGTAAAGGCAGCAGAATTAGCTTGTGCTTTAGAATTTGTAGAGGGATTAGAAGAAGGCTTCTATACAGAAATAGGAGAAAGAGGTATGGGTTTATCTGGAGGTCAAAAGCAAAGAATTTCAATTACTAGAGCTTTGATAAGACAAGCTAAAGTATTGATTTTAGATGATTCTACTTCAGCTTTAGATATGGAAACTGAATATAATTTATTAAAGAATTTATCTAATAGAGAAAATACTAGTACAACTTTTATTATAGCCCATAGGATTTCAGCTGTTAAAAATGCAGACCTTATAATCTATCTAGAGGATGGAGAGATAAAGGAAAAAGGAACTCATGAAGAATTATTAAAGCTTAAAGGAAAATATTTTGATATTTACTGTAATCAATTTAAAGACTTTAATCTTTTAGAAGAGGAGGTTATATAGATGGAAAATAATGTGATAAAAAAAGATGAAGAAATAATGAGAAGAAATAAAAGTGAAATAATAATAAAACTTTTAGCTTATTTAAAACCTTATAAATTAAAATCATTTATTGTTATTTTATTAATGATTTTTGTTATGATTTCTGGAATTGTGAATCCTCTTTTACTTAAAATAGCTATAGATGATTATATTGTAGATCAAAATGTTACAGCACTGATTATTATTGGTGTACTTCTAGTTGTATTAAATTTAGCAGCTTGGATAGTATCGAAAATTAGATGGACAATGATAACTTCAATAACTAATAATATTTTAGTTAATATAAGACATGAATTATATAGCCATATTCAATATTTATCCTTTGATTTCTTTGATGGAAGACCAGCTGGTAAAATTTTAGCTAGAGTAGTTGGAGATGTTAATTCTTTAAAGAATTTATTTTCACAAAGCATTCAATCCTTTATTCCTCAAATTTTAAATTTAATATGTGTTACTATAATTATGTTTATTCTTAATATAAAACTTGCTTTAGCCTGTTTAGCACTTTTACCTTTACTAGGAATTGCAATGTTTTGTATTGAAATTATTTCAAGAAGAAGATGGGAAATTTATAGAAATAAAAGATCTAATTTAAATGGATTTACCCATGAAGATTTTTCAGGAATAAAAGTAGTAAAGGGATTTGCTAGAGAAAAAGGAACTGAAAAAAACTTCAAATCTATGGTTAAAGAGCAAAGTGATACATTTATTGATGCAGTAAAAATTAATGATATGTTTTGGCCTTTAGTTGAATTATCTTGGGGGCTTGGAACTGTTATAGTATTTTTAATTGGATATAAATTAGTTATAAATAATGAAATTGAAATAGGTACTTTAATAGCATTTTCTATGTATGTTGGAATGTTTTGGAGACCTATAATGAACCTATCTAGTTTTTATAATAATTTAATTACAAACTTTTCAGCGGCAGATAGAATATTTGATATTTTAGATATAAAACCAATTATTAAAAACTCATTAAATGCAAAGGAAATTGGGAAAATTAAAGGTACAGTTGAATTTAAAAATGTATATTTTTCTTACGATGAAAATAGTGATGTTCTAAAGAATGTGAGTTTCAAGGTTAATAAGGGAGAGAAAATAGCATTAGTTGGAGCAACAGGAGCAGGAAAGACTACAATAGTATCTCTACTTAGTAGATTTTATGATCCAACTTCAGGTGAAGTTTTAGTTGATGGTAAAAATATTAAATATGTAGATTTAGAATCTTTAAGAAGTCAAATGGGAATAATGCTTCAAGATACCTTCTTATTTTCATCAACTATTATGGAGAATATAAGATATGGAAGATTAGATGCAACAGACGAGGAAGTTATAGAAGCAGCAAAGGCAGTTAATGCCCATGACTTTATAATGAAGCTAGAAAAGGGATATGAAACTGATGTAAATGAAAGAGGATCAAGACTTTCTTTAGGACAAAGACAACTTGTATCCTTTGCAAGAGCCTTACTTGCTAATCCTCGAATTTTAATTTTAGATGAAGCTACTTCCAATATTGATACACAAACAGAAAGATTAGTACAAGAAGGAATTGAAAAGCTTCTTCATGGAAGAACTTCCTTTGTTGTAGCTCATAGATTATCTACAATTAGAGATTGTGATAAGATTATGGTTATAAATGATGGACAAATTGAAGAAGCGGGGAATCATGATGAGTTACTAAAAAATAAAGGTAGTTATTATGATTTATATATGGCTCAATACAAATTCTTAAGTGAAGGTGTATAGATTATAAATTCCTAATTTAAAAGTTTTGCAAATAAGATTTACACTTGAAAAGACCTAATAAAAGAATAGATTTAATAATTATTTTATTAATAAAATTAAAGGTAATGGAAGCTAATAACCTCCATTACCTTTTAATATTTGTAAATAAGAAAGTAACTTCCTTTAATATTGAATTTTCAATAATAATATTCATATAATCAGCATAGAATTTAATAAAACATAACATAAGGATTAAAGGGTAATTTAAATTGAAGGGAGGAGAATTAGTGAAGAAATTGGAGGAACTTATCCTTGATGATAATACATTCCTTATAAATGGAATAAAAGGATTTATTAAAGACCATGAAAAATTTAATGAAAATAAATATTTAAAAGAAAGCATTTATGCTAAAAAAATCTATGAATCTAAAAAAGACACTATAAGATTTATAAAAGCTAAGAGAAAAGAATATAAAGCTAAAATTCTATTAATAGAAAATAATATTAATGTATTATGTAACACTTTAAAGGATTTAGAATTTGAAAGAAATATAAGAGCTAACAGAATTAAAGATGATAAAACAAGTGATAGTGAATTTAAAGAAAGCTTAGAAGATATAGAAGAGGCTATAATGGAAACCAATAAAATTATATGTTCTGAAGAAAATAAAATTAAAAAATTACGAGAAGATTATAAAAAATTTAATGATACATCTTTGGAAGAAGAAAAAATAGTTTATATCTTTTTTAACTATATAAAAAGAGAATATATAAAATTTAGAAGAAATCTAGTTAAAGTTTTAAATTCTAATACTTTAGATGGTGAAGAATTAATTTTAACCTACGAATATCTTTTGATTATAACTAAAAGAATGATATGTATTGAGGAGGATTTATTAAGTGGATAATTATTTTAAGGAGGATTTACTAAAGGATAATGTAAAAGAAAAAATTAAGCTACTTTATAAGGACATAGTAATAGAGGATATTAAAGAAGAAATAATAAAAAGCAAAGAAGAAGTTTTAGAAAATATAAATGACGGAAATAATAACAAAAAAATAAATAAGGACATACTTAATAAGTTAGATCAATTACTGATTATGGTAGATATGATTGAAAGTAAAGAAGAAAAAGATTTAAACTCCATAGCTAAAAATAATAAAGTAATTCTTATTTTAAACAGTATAATAATACTATTTTTATTAATTAGCTTTTTTATATAGGATCAAATATAGAGGCTGTTTAAACAGCCTCTAATTAAAAATATATCTTTTTATAAACTCCTTTAGGAGTTTATTCCTTAATTTTTAACTCTTCACTATTAATTCTTCACTTAAGGATTGTTTTATTCATAGCTTTCTTCATCATTTGCTTTTTTTAGAGTAAACTCGAATTTAACACCATCTTCAGTATTAAATAAAGAATAAGAACTCTCATGTAATTTTAAAATTCTCTTTACAATAGCAAGACCTAAACCATTGCTATTATTTGAGGAGTTTCTTACTTTATCTATTCTATAGAATTTGTTATATAAATTATCTATTTCCTCTTCGGGAATATAAGCACCTTTATTTTCAACAGAAATAGTAACAATTTCATCATCACTGTCTATATCTACAATAACTTTATTACCATTAGGTGTATACTTTAAAGCATTACTTAATAGATTAGTTATAACTTGTTCCAATTGAAAAACATCACCTAGAATATAACAATACTCTAAATTAGTATTTAATTCTAATATTATGTTTTTTGATTCAAATTCTAATCTAAAGCTTTTTATTATTTTTTGAATTAATCTTAAAATATTAAATCTTTCAATTATTAACTCTAAATTACCTGACTCTAATTTAGAAAGCTCTAGCATATTAGTAACTAACTTATTCATTTTATGAGATTCATCTATTATGGTTTCAAGATAAATTAAGGCATCTTTTCCAGTGGCTATACCATCCTTTAAGCCTTCAGCATATCCTTCGATAATTCCTATTGGAGTTTTTAAATCATGAGAAACACTTGCTACGAAGTCTTTCCTCATTTCTTCAAGCTTACGCTCTTTTTCAATATCCTCTTCTAATTTTTTATTTTTATGTTTTAGATCTTCTAAAGCACTTTCTAAAGTAGAAGATAGAAAATTCAATGTGTTTGCAAGGTTTCCTATTTCATCATCAGAAGTTGTTTCTTCACATTTAACTGTAAAATCCATAGCTGACATTCTTTTAGCAACTTTATTTATGTTAACTAATGGCTTAGATATTAAATTTGCATAAACAGAAGAAAGAAAAATTCCAATTAAACTAAAGCCTAAAAATAAATAAAAATAAAATTCTCTTATTACATCAGTAGCTTCATTTATAGGTTGCATTGAAGATACTGTTACTATAATAGAATCATTTTTTTGATTTAAGGACATTGGAGTTAAAATGCCAATTTTTGTACTATTACTAAAAGCATTTTCAAAGACACTAGTTTGTGATTTTCCAGTTGTAAGAACCTTATTAATAAGGTATTTATCGTCTATTAATTCCTTACAGAAGGAGGTTAGTGTCTGAAAATCATCACTATTATTATAATTTAGCAGATATTTAAGGTTACCATCTGTAGAAAATATAGCGATTTTAGAATTTGTATTCTGTTCAAATCTAAATAAAGCTTCTGTTAGTCTATTTTGATCTGAAATATCATAAGAATACATATTACTGAACTTTATTGCTTCTTTAGTCATATCTTTAATTTTTTTATTTAAGTAAAAATCCTCAAAAAATAATCTTTGAAATAGCATACTAAATATTAAAACCATAAATATTAATCCAAAGGTTATAGAAAATAACTTTTTTGATAGACTAAATTTAATTTTTCGCTTCAAATCTGTATCCACTTCCTCTAACTGTAATAATATAACAAGCCTTTTCGCCAAGCTTTTCTCTTAATCTTTTTATATTAGTATCTACAGTTCTTAAATCCCCATAATAGTCTAATCCCCAAACATTATCTAATATGGTATCCCTTGATAGAGCTATTCCTTCGTTATCTGATAAATAGCATAAAAGTTCAAATTCCTTAGGAGAAAGATTAATAATTTCATCATTTATCTTAACTTCATGAGAAAGTTTATTTATAGTTAGTCCATCATATTCATTTAAACTTGAGAAGGTATCTTCAGAAGTTCTTTTCAGAAGAGCTTTTACCTTTGCCACTAACACCTTTGGAGAAAAGGGCTTAGTCATATAGTCATCAGCTCCCATTTCATAACCAAAAAGCTTATCCTCTTCTTGTCCCTTTGCAGTTAGCAAAATAACAGGAACTGCAGAAACCTTTCTTATAGTTTCTAAAACTGTTATTCCATCAACCTTAGGCATCATTATATCTAAAATAACTAAATCTATTTTGTTATTCATAAAGTAGTTTATTCCTTCATCCCCATCAGCAGCTTCTATAATAGCGAAGCCTTCTTTTAAAAAATAATCTCTAAGTAAAAATCTTATACGAGTTTCATCTTCAATTAATAAAATATTCTTTTTCATAAAAGCCCTCCTTTTTATTGTTACTATAATAATTATAAGTTCCAATAAAAATAAGGTAAAGTCTTATTACAAATAAATTAAATCAAAAAAGCTGTAATAATATAGATTATTACAGTAAACATAGATATAATAATATTGTTATATTTTTAAGATACTCATATTATATTTTTAAATAAGATAATGTGAGAGATGGGTGGGCTAGAATGTTTAAATTGAATTTTGATGTGAAAAAACATCTTTTAGATAATGGACTAGAAGTTGTAACTATAAAAAAAGATACTAAAATAACTTCTATAAATTTGGGAGTTAAGGTTGGATCTTTATATGAGAATATAAATGAAAAGGGAATTTCCCACTTTATTGAGCATATGCTATTTAAGGGCACTAAAGGTAGAACTTACGAGGAATTAAATGATGAGCTTGAGTTTTTAGGGGGAGAGTATAATGCCTATACTGATTATACTTCAACTGTTTATACTATAAGTTGTTTAGAAGAGGAATTAAATAATGCTATTGATATATTAGGAGATATGATAATTAATCCTGCTTTTGATAGTGATGAATTAGAAAAAGAAAGAGGAGTAATTCTTGCAGAAATGAGGGCTAGCAAGGATGATATAGAAGATTTAAGCTTTAAGAGAACAAATGAAGTAGCCTTTAAGAATAATCCCTTAAGATATGATGTTGCGGGGTTAGAAAAAAATGTTAAGACTTATAAGAGAGAGGATTTATTAGATTACTATAATAGATATTATTTACCTAATAATTCATTGATAACTATAGTATCTTCCTTAGAACATGAGGAAGCTTTTAAAAAAATTAAAGAAGTATTTTCTTCATGGAAAACTGGAGAAACAAAGGAAATAGTAATAAGCAAAGAAAATAATATTTCAAAATCAGTAACTACAATAAAAAAGAATATAGAACAAAATACTATAGTTTATTTATATACTTTTTATAACTTAAGTAAAGATTTAGAATTACCCCTTAGAATACTAAACCATAGACTAGGAGAAAGCTCTAATTCTTTATTATTTAGAGAAGTTAGAGAAAAAAGAGGACTTGCTTATGACATATATACTAGTATAGATATGACAAATAATGTTAAGACTTTATATATCTATACTTCTGTTGGAGAAGAAGACCTAGAAGCAGCTAAAAAAGCTATTGATGAAACTATAGCATCAGTTAAAAGTGGTGATTTAGAAATTGGAGAAAAGGATTTAGAGCTTATGAAAAAGGTTCATAAGACAGCAGTTATTTCTACTTTAGAAGACCCTTCAGAGCTTTGTAACTATATGTTACATCAAGGCTTAGACGGGGAAGATTTTTATGAGTTCCTAGAAGATATGAAGAGATTAAATAGTTTAGATATAAATAAGATTCATAAAGTGGCAGAAGCAGTCTTAAATAATCCAACAATTCATATACTTAAATCTAATTAATATGGAGAAATTTATGAATGTAATTACAAAAATTGAAGTACAAAAGAGAAACAAAGATAGATCTAATATATATATTGATAATGATTATGCATTTTCAGTAAGCAATGAGTTAGTTTATAAAGAAGGACTTAAAGTAAATGAAAAAATAGATATAGATAGAATTAACACCATTGCAAAGGAAGATAATTATTTGAAGTGTAAAACTACAGCTTTAAGGATAGTTGAAAGATCCTATAAAAGTGAAAAAGAGTTAATAGATAAGCTTACTTTAAAAGGTTATGATAATGAAGCTATAGATAAAACTATGAATGTATTAAAAGAATACAATTTTATAAATGATGAAAATTATGTTAAAATGTACATTAAAGATAAAGTTAAGCTAGTTGGTAAGAAAAAGATTAAATACGATTTAGCTAAAAAAGGAATTAGCGATAAAATAATAGATAATGAAATTTATAATATTGATAGCGAAGATGAAAGAAATACAGCATATGATTTAGCAATGAAAAAATACAATACTATAGCTAAGAGAGAATCAGATAAATTTAAGCTATCACAAAAATTATACAGATTTTTATTGTCTAAGGGATATGGCTACGATATAGTTTCGGGTGTTGTAAAGGAAATTACAAAGGTAGACGATAACTAATATTTTAAAGGAGATGCATTAATGATTGCATATTTGCCACATATTATATGTGCCTTATTAATGATTTTTTCAATAAAAGATAGTATTCAAGGATCACTAGAAGATGAAAGTGCTAAATATTCACTAAATAGGTTAATATACTATTTTTCAATATTTATAACTTTTTTTCTTATGCTTTTAAATTTAGAAAAGATATATTTAATTATTTTGCAGTTTATTAGCAATAATCCTAATTTAATTATTTTTAATAATAATATTTTTAAAGCATTAATTTTAGGAATAGTTTTTCTTTTAATACAATCAATAATATATTGGATATTAAAGGCTTTAAATGAACCTCTAACTAAGGCATATAATATATTATTAAGCAGAGGTAAGTTTAGGATAGTTTTATTTTCTACAATTTTTGGACTTCTAAAGGGTTTAGTAGTTATACTAATAATGTTTATGGGTATAATTGCATATAATACTACCTTTGGGAAAGGATTAAAAATAAACTTTTTCAATAGTATAAATGGCTATAGCAAGCTAGAAAGTATAGTTGCAGTAAACAAGCCTATTTTACCTTACAATGATTTTAAAGAATATTTACCTTCAAATGCCAATGTAATTATATACTATAATGGTGTTACTTTAGAAGAAGGAATAAAGTCATTACCAGAGATAGATGATAAAGCAAAAGAAATAGTAAGCAATGCAAAAACAGATAGAGCAAAAGCACAAAGATTATATGCTTGGATTGGCTCTAATATAAGATATGATTATAATAAAGCAGAAAAGGCACTAAGTCCAGAAGGAGTTTCTAATAGTGGTTCAATTGAAGCTTGGAATAGTAGAAGTGGAATATGTTTTGATTATGCTTGCCTTTATGTTTCAATGTCTAGGGCAGTAGGATTAAAAACTAGAATAATTACAGGTGAGGCTTATGATGGTCAAAATTATGGACCTCATGCATGGAATCAAGTTTACTTAGAAGATGAAGGAAAATGGATTAATGTAGATCCAACTTTCTATTTATCAGGTAATTACTTTGATAGTGCCGATTTTCATAAGGATCACTTAAATTCAGAAATTGCTGGAGAATGGATGTAGTAAAAAATTTATATATAAATTTTAGAATTAAAGAAAAAGTCCTATTACCGAAAAAGGTTATAGGGCTTTTTTACTTTTAGATAGTATTAACTTAATTGCTTTTTCACAATCTGTATCAGATGAATCTAAGGACCAAGCCATATTAAAATAAATTAAGGCCTTTTTTACATCTTCTTTCATTGCATAACAATAAGCTAAATTAAAATAATATTTGCTTTCTTGTTGCATGGTTAAAGCTGTTTTTATCATTTCCATTGCTTTATCAAATTCTTTTAATTTTATAAAGCATACTCCACAGTTATAATAAGAACATGCTATGTTTTCATTATTTTCAATTGATAGCTTATATAAATCTATAGCTTTTTCATAATCTTTAAGATTATAATATTTATTTCCTTCATTAAATGATTGCATAGATACCTCCTGGATAGACTTTCTATTAATATAATTATTTCCTAATTAATTAATTATTATTCAATATATGAATTTTTTATATTCTGTGACAATAAATAATGTATATATAATTTACATAATACAATTCGACAAAGTTTTTCAAAAATTACTTTATTTTTTTACAGTTCTTTAATATAATGTACTTATGTTTTTTTAGAAAGGACAATATAGATCAGGAGAGATGTTATGTGTAAGAATAATCCTTATATTTTAGTATTAGGGGCATCAATAGTAGATATTATAGGTTTTAGTAGAAAAAAGTATTACCAAAGGGATTCAATACCTGGACAAATAAAGATTTCTTTAGGTGGAGTATGTAGAAACATTGCTGAAAATTTAGCAAGAGTTAATGTTAATACAGAGTTCATTTCTATTTTAGGTGGTGATGATCAAGGAAAGAATATATTAAATAACTCTATTAAGATAGGGTATAATATGAGCAATTCTTTGATTTTAGAAGATGAATATACTCCTACATATATGGCAGTTTTAAATGAAGATGGGGAAATGGAATCTGCTATAGTAGATATGGAGTGTTTAAATAAAATGGACTCCTCATTTATAGATTCAAAAGCAAGTATTATAGAAAATGCAGAATATGTTATTTTAGATGCTGATAATCCAGAACTTCTAGAATACATATTAACTAAGTTTCAAGGAAAAACTAAATTTATTTTAGATCCTGTTTCTGCAACAAAAGCAAAAAAAGTAGAACATTTAATTAAATATTTTCATACTATAAAGCCAAATAGGTTAGAAACAGAACTTTTATGCGGATATAAAATAGAAAATGATGATGATTTAATTAAAGCTGCTAATTATTTTAGATCCTTAGGAGTAGAAAATGTATTTATTAGCTTAGATGCTGATGGAATATATTACAAAAACTCAACAGAAGAAGGAAAAATAAAAACTACTGCAGTTGAAGTTAAAAATGTAACAGGAGCTGGAGATTCATTTGTAGCAGGCGTTGGATATGGATATATGAATAATTTATCAATTAAAGATACTGTAAAATATGCCATTGCAATGTCTATAGTTACAATTACTCATGAAGAAACTATAAATCCAAGTATGAGTGAAGAGTTTATGAATGAGTTTATTAAAGATATGGAGTGGATTGAAGGCTAAGTACATAAAATATATTTCTTTTACATAAGCTAATGATACAAGCTTGGAGGTGAAAGAAATGAGTAAAAAGAGTAAAAATAGTCACAAAAAGAATATCAATCATAATCCACAAGTAGAAAGTGTAAAGGCAGCTTTTGGAGAACCAAAGGCTAAGGAACATAATCCGAAGGATTTTATAATTTAAGATTATTGACAAAAATAATAATATATTATAAGATAGCTATACAAAATCATATATTAAAAGCAATGAGAAAGAGGAGTAAGGAATACTGTATATAAAGAGAATGAAGGTCACTGGCTGAAAGCCTTCTATATTAAAGTACCCTGAAGGTAGCTTTTGAGCATCTTTACTGAAATTAAGTAAGTAAAGGCGGCTGTCTTAGTCGTTAATAAATAAAGAGCTTAATGTATTTATTATGTTAAGAATAAAGGTGGTACCGCGAGTCTTCGTCCTTTTATGACGAAGGCTCTTTTTATTTTATACAAATTTAATTGAAACTATCACTAGTTGATTAAATAAAGGAGGAAAATTATATGTCAGAAAAGAAAAACTTAGCTACAACTTATAGTCCCAAGGATTTTGAAGAAAGAATCTATAAAAATTGGGAAGAAAAAAAATATTTTACACCAATAATTGATAAAAGTAAGAAACCTTTTTCAATAGTTATGCCACCACCAAATATAACTGGTAAGCTTCACTTAGGTCATGCTCTTGATAATACTCTTCAAGATATGCTTATAAGATTTAAGAGAATGCAAGGATATTGTACTTTATGGCTTCCAGGACAAGACCATGCTTCAATTGCTACTGAAGTAAAGGTTGAAAATGAGCTTTTAAAAGAAGGCTTAGTAAAAAAAGAAATGGGAAGAGAAGCTTTCCTAGAAAAAGTTTGGGAATGGGCAGATGAATATAGAGGTACTATAAGAAATCAGCTTAAGAAAATGGGAGTTTCTTGTGATTTCTCAAGAGAAGCTTTCACTATGGATGAAAACTTAAATAAAGCTGTTAGAACTGTTTTTGTTAAGTTATATAATGAGGGATTAATTTATCAAGGAAATAGAATAACAAACTGGTGTCCAAAGTGTACAACAGCACTTTCAGATGCAGAAATAGAATATGAAGAAAAAGAAGGTTTCTTCTGGCATATAAATTACCCATTAGCTGATGGAAGTGGATATTTAGAAATAGCAACTACAAGACCAGAAACATTACTTGGTGATACTGCAGTTGCTGTAAATCCAAATGATGATAGATTCAAAGCTTTAGTAGGAAAGATGATAAAGTTACCTTTAACAGATAGAGAAATTCCTATAGTTGCTGATGATTATGTTGATATCGAATTTGGAACAGGTGCTGTTAAGATTACACCAGCTCATGACCCTAACGATTTCCAAGTTGGACTTAGACATAACTTACCTCAAATTAGAGTTATGGATGACCATGGAATAATTAATGAACTTGGTGGAAAATATCAAGGCTTAGATAGATATGAAGCAAGAAAGCAAATGGTTAAAGATCTAGAAGACTTAGGTTTATTAGTAAAGGTTAAACCTCATAATCATAATGTAGGTACTCATGATAGATGTGGTACTGTTATAGAACCTATTATATCTAAACAATGGTATGTTAAGATGGAATCTTTAGCTAAACCAGCTATAGAAGCAGTAAGAAATAATGAAACTAAATTTGTTCCAGAAAGATTTGATAAGATATACTTTAACTGGATGGAAAATATCCAAGACTGGTGTATTTCAAGACAATTATGGTGGGGACATAGAATTCCAGTTTGGTACTGTAATGATTGTAGAGAAATTATAGTTGAAGTTGATGCACCAGAAACTTGTCCTAAGTGTGGATCTAAACACTTACATCAAGATGAAGATGTGTTAGATACTTGGTTCTCATCAGCATTATGGCCTTTCTCAACTTTAGGTTGGCCAAATAAAACAGAGGATTTAGAATACTTCTATCCAACAAATGTTTTAGTTACTGGATATGATATTATTTTCTTCTGGGTTGCAAGAATGATATTCTCAGGAATACACAATATGGATAAAACTCCATTTGATACAGTTTTAATTCATGGTATTATTAGAGATTCAGAAGGAAGAAAAATGAGTAAATCTCTAGGTAATGGTGTTGATCCATTAGAAGTTATTGATGAATATGGTGCTGATGCCTTAAGATTTATGTTAGTTACAGGTAACGCCCCAGGAAATGATATAAGATATATTCCAGAAAGAGTTGAAGCAGCTAGAAACTTTGCAAATAAAATGTGGAATGCTTCTAGATTTGTTATGATGAATCTTGATAAAGAAGTTATGGAAAAGTATGCTGATTGCAAGGAATATAGTTTAGCTGATAAATGGATTCTTTCAAGAATGAATACTTTAGTTAGTGAAGTAACTGAAAACATGGAAAAATATGAACTAGGAATTGCTCTTCAAAAAGTATATGACTTTATGTGGACTGAATTCTGTGACTGGTATATAGAATTAGTTAAGGGTGTATTATACAGTGAAGACGAAAAAGCAAAGGGAATAGTATATAATGTTTTAAATGAAGTATTACAAACAGGACTTAAGTTATTACATCCAGTAATGCCATTTATAACTGAAGAAATTTATACTACACTTACTGATGGAGATTCAATAGTTGTTTCAAATTGGCCAGAATACAATGAAGCTTTAAGAAATGAAAAAGCTGAGAAGGATATGGACTTTATAATTGAAGCAATTAAAGGCTTAAGAAATGTAAGAGCAGAAATGAATGTTCCACCATCAAGAAAGGCAAAGGTTATAGCTCATACTACAAGTGAAGCAAAAGAAGCCTTTGAAGCAGGAGTTAATTATATTGAAAAATTAGCATCTGCATCAGAAGTAGTATTTATAGCTGATAAAAATGAAGTTCCAGAAAATGCAGTTTCTTTAGTTGTTAAAGGTGGAGAATTATTTATGCCTTTACTTGACTTAGTAGATAAAGAAAAGGAACTTGAAAGATTAAATAAAGAAAAGAAAAAGCTGGAAGGTGAAGTAGAAAGAATTGATAAAAAGCTTTCTAACCAAGGTTTTGTAGCTAAAGCACCACAAGCGGTAATAGATGGGGAAAAAGAAAAGAGAGGAAAGTATCAAGAAATGCTAAATGCCGTTTTAGTTAGAATAGAAGCACTTAATTAATGAAAAATTAAAAATGAATAATGAAGAATTAAGGAAGTAATTTGTTCCAAATTACTGAGATTAGATTTATTAGAAAACTCCCTGTTTAGGGAGTTTTTTACTTGAGTTTAGTTTTTTGTTTATAATAACTAATAAGGAGTTAGTATACTTTAATAGACTAATTCTTGATATTAAAATATTTGTAAGATAGTATTTGCTAAATTGCTATTTGGATTTTTATCAAGAACTTCCTCTGCTATTTTTATTGCATCGTAAGGATTTAAAAATGGTTTTGGTAAGGTAGAAAAAATTAGAATCCATTCCTTATAGTCTATATTATCATCATATTTTAAAGCTTTTTCAATATGATAATAAGCTAATTCTTCATAAGCTAAAGGTGTTAAGACTATAAAGACATAATAGGACATTAAGTAATTAGCATAGGCTAACTCTTTGTAGGAATTTTTAGCTTCAAGAATATGTATTTTATTTATTAACCAAAAGTAAAAATTATTTCTTAAATAATAATCGCAGTTCTTTAATGTAACTAGTTTTTCTTCGTTTATTTCATAAATAGATATTTTATTTAAATCTAAGTCTAGAATTTCATTTAAATCATTCATCTTTAAGCTCCTTTGTTTACTTATGATAATTATAGTATAAAGGTTGACAAAGAAATTTAAAAGTGATAAAAATAGGTTAATTAATACTACATAATAAGAGAGTAGGTTGAATATGACAGGATGGATAATTTACAATGGAACATTAAATGTTCCAAAAATAAAAGAACTTGTAGATTCCTTAGTTAAGGATGCTAAGGAGCTAAATATAAATTTAGAAGCAATTAAAAATACAGAATTAATTCCTATGTACTCAAGTAAGGGAGAGGCTAAACTTATTCATATGAAAAGGGTAGAGCAACCAAGTTTTATTATTTTTTGGGATAAAGATGTATTACTTGCAAGGCATTTAGAAAAAATGGGTTATAGAGTTTTTAATTCTAGCACTGCTATTAAAAATTGTGATCATAAAGGACTTATGCATTTAATTCTTTCAAACAATAATATTAATATGCCTAGAACAATTTTATCTCCAATGATATTTGATTATTCTTTAAATAGTGAGGATTATTTAATTAACTGCTATGAAGCTTTAGGAGAAAGTGTAATAATTAAAGAATCTATGGGTTCTTTTGGAATGCAGGTTTACTTAATTAATAATAGGGAAGAATTTATTAATAAAGTTAAGGAATTAAATAAGAATAAAATAGACTTTATAATTCAAGAAAATATAAAAAGCAGCTTTGGAAGAGATATAAGAGTTAATATTATAGGAAATAAAGTTGTAGGAGCTATGCTTAGAGAATCAGAAACAGATTTTAGAGCTAATATCTCTCAAGGGGGTAAGGGTACCTTAGTAGAGTTAAATAAAGAACAAGAGGAAATTGCACTTAAGGCTCATAAGGCACTTGGACTTGATTTTTCAGGAGTGGATTTATTGTTTGGAGAAAATGATAAACCTTTGCTTTGTGAGGTAAATTCAAATTTAAATTTTTTAAGCTTTGAAAAAATATGGGGTAAAGGCTTTGGTAAAAAAATATTAGAATATATTTTAGGGGAAATTTTATGATTAATGGTATTTTAATTTACAATGAAAAAGATGTGGAGAAAAATAAAGCTTATATAAATTGGCTTATTGAAGAAGGAAGAAAAAGAAATCTTGATATAAAGCTTTTCTTAGATAAAAATATTGATTCTTTAAAATATAACTTTAAATTTGCAATAAATAGATCTAGAAATTTTAATATTACATACAAGTTAGAGGAAGAAGGAATTAAGGTTTATAATAATTATAAATTTTGTATTTTAGGCAATGATAAATTAATTGCTTATGATTATGTGGAAAGTCTAGGAGTAAAGTATCCAAAGGTTTATAGAAGTTTAGATAATAGCTTTAAAGAAAAAAAAGTTATTGAAAAACCTAAAAATGGTCATGGTGGCTCTGGCATTAGAATAGTTGAAGATTATAAGAATTTAAATTTTAGTAAAAATGTTTATCAAGAATACATAGAGGATTATATTGGGGATATAAGATTTTATGTGATAAATAATAGAATTGAACATGCAGTAATTAGAATTCCAAGAAAGGATAGTATTATATCTAACTTTACAAAAGGTGGAGAAGTACGAATTTATAATTATTCTAACAAAGAAGAAGAAATTATAAATAAAATATTAGAAAATATAAGAATAGATTTTGGCGGAATAGATTTTTTGCTTTTAAAAAATGGAAATATTTTATTTAATGAATTTGAAGATGCTGTTGGCAGCAGAATGCTTAGTCATTTAGGAATAAATGATACAATGGATAAGTTTTTAAATCATATTTCAAAGGAAGTCAAAGGGATGGTATAAAAATGAAAGATTTAGATACATTAAAATATTTAGAAGAACTACGAGTACTAGGTTCAAATTATGGCCTTGAGCGTACAGAAAGATTATTAGAATTATTAGGTAATCCACATAAAAGCTTAAAACTTATACATATAGCTGGTACCAATGGAAAAGGTTCAACATCTGCAATTTTAGGAAAAATATTAATAGAACATGGATATAAGATTGGTTATTTTAATTCTCCACATTTATATGAAATTGAAGAAACTATAAGAATAAATGAAGAAAATATAAAAGAAGAGGAATTTATAACCTTAATAAATGAAATAAAACCTTTTGTAAATCAAGTAGTTAAGGAAGGTTTTAATCATCCAACTGAGTTTGAAGTTTTAACTTGCATAATGTTTTTATATTTATATAGACAAAAAGTAGATTTTGGAGTTATAGAAGTTGGGTTAGGAGGAAGGCTTGATTCAACAAATGTATTAACTCCAATTTTATCAGTTATTACTTCTATTGGTTTAGATCATATGAATATTTTAGGTAATACAATAGAAGAAATAGCTAGAGAAAAAGCAGGAATAATAAAAAGAGGAGTACCTATAATTACATGTAATCAAAAGGATGAAGCAATAAAAGCTATTACAGAAAAGTCTCTTAAAGAAAGCTCAAATTTAATAATAGTAAATCCTAATAATTATAAGCTCTTAGAAATTAATAAAAATGGTACTATAAATCAAAGAGTTTTAGTAAATATTAATGGTAAAGAAGAAATTATAAACTTATCTTTATTAGGAGAACATCAAATTATTAACTTATCTTTAGCTATGGAAGCAATAAAGGAATTAGATGCATTAAATTATATTAATTTAGATATAAATAAATTAAAGATAGCTACTAAATCAGTAAAATGGAAGGGAAGATTAGAAATCTTAAAGGAAAATCCATATATTGTTGTTGATGGTGCTCATAATGTAGATGGAATTAGATATCTAAAAAATAATATAGAGAAGTACTTTAAATATAATGATTTATATTTAATTTTAGGTATTTTAGCTGATAAAGAAGTAGAAAAAATGTTGGGAATAATTGCACCTATGGCTAAAGAAATTTATACAGTTACATCTAATTCAATTAGAGCTACTAGTGCAGAAAATTTAAAAAATGAAGTTTTAAAATATAATAAGAATACTTTAGCTTTTGAAGATTATGAAGAGGTAGCTAACTATGCAATTAAAAAAGCTAAGAAAGAGGATTTAGTACTAGCTTCTGGCTCTTTATATATGATCGGGAAAATGAGAGAAATAATTAATAAAATAATAAATAATAATTATTAACAAGGGTTAAGA
>OGSQ01000208.1_pt1 | contig 34747 bp, 33 predicted proteins | sample 1573921 | NCBI WGS metagenome assembly OGSQ01 (sample SAMN03295832, study PRJEB24534) | human gut metagenome | isolation source: fecal sample 7 from infant 4 | host: Homo sapiens | place: USA: Pittsburgh, PA | collected 2014-07 | reverse complement strand
ATATACTATTCTTTATTTATAATTAATATAACTTTTAATATATAAATCAATTATAAAAAAGGAACTCAAAATAAAATGAGTTCCTTCATTAATTCACTGTTATTATCTTTTATATATTAAAATAATCCTTTAAATAAATCTCCTAAGGATACACCTTCATCGTTATCATTGTATTGTAAATATTCCTTAGATTTTTCTTCAGCATCTTTTATAGTTAAAGAAATTCTCTTGTTTTCCTTATTAACATCTAATACTTTAACCTTTACTTTTTGTCCTAATTTTAATACATCTGAAGGTTTTGCAATATTTTCTTCTGTTATTTCATTTATATGAACTAAACCTTCAACTCCAGGGAATAATTCTACAAAGGCACCGAAATTTAATAAATTTACTACCTTTCCATCTAAAACATCCCCTAATTTTAATTTTTCTCCATTTTTAGTCCATGGATCTTCATTTATATCTTTTAGAATTAAAGAAACTCTTTGATTTTTAGTATCTACTTCTCCAACAAATACTTCCACATTGTCTCCTTCTTTAACAACATCTTCTGCTCTATTAACTCTTCCCCAAGATAAATCATTTAAGTGAATTAATCCAGTTACTCCACCAATATCAACTAATGCACCTGCTTTTATTATTTTTCTAACTACTCCTGTTCTCTTTTCACCAGACTTAATTGATTTCCATAATTCTTTTTTATTCTTTTCAAATATCTCATCTTCTATTAATCTTCTTGAAGCAACTATTTTTCTTGATTTAAAATCTAATTCAATTATTTTAACTTCTAATTCTTTTCCTATATAATCAGCTAAATTAACTCTTTCTCTTGAAACTAAAGATGCAGGAATAAATAATCTTATATTTCCATAATAAGCTACTAATCCACCTTTAACTTCTTCTTTAACATAGACTTTTATTATTTCTTCATTATCAAAAGCCTTTTCTATATCTTCTCTTTCAGTTATTTCTAAAGCCTTTATTCTTGATAATTGAACATATCCTTCTCCGTCATTTGGTGATAAGACATAAACTTTAATTTTATCTCCAATGCTTACAACTTCTCTAGGATCTTTATCTATGTTAGTTAGTTCATTTTTTTCTATAACTCCATCAAAGGCATAATTAATATTAACCATAACTTCTTTATCATTAACATCTATTACTTCACCATCTAATATATCTCCAGTTCTTATTCTCTTAACGTCAAACTCTTTTAATAAGTCACCCATAGTTCCTTCTAAGTTTTGATTATCCATGTATTTCACTCCTTAAAATATGTTATATACTATTATAATTTTAATTTAATATGATATTGATTACAACCCTTTATACTTATTAACTTTTTAGAAACTCTTAATCTATCATAAAATGTTGTTTTAAATAATCCCTAACTTTTAATAAATCTTTGAAAACTCTTACATTCTCTGGTCTTGTAATAATAAACTCTTCAGGATTTTTCAATAATGGATATTTTCCTTTATAGGTTGGTAAGTTAGATATATCATCTGGAATTAAAAACGGTGTAATATTTCCTTTCAAGGCAGCTTTAATACCTACAATAGAATCTTCTAAGACTAAAGCATGTTCAGGTAAAACATTTGCTTTTTCACAAGCCTTTAAAAATATTTCAGGATTTGGTTTTCCAGTATGAACCTCATCACCAGCTACAATAATATCAAATACATTTGGCATATCTTCAATTTTAAAATAGTATTCTATTTTCTCTCTACTTGTAGAAGAAGCCAAGGCTATTATAAAATTATTCTTCTTTAAAAATTCCAATAATTCTAATAAACCTTTTTTCTTATATACTCGTTTTTCATCATTTAAAATTTTCTCTCTATATAAATTGATTTTATCTCGCCATTCAGATATAGGAGCATCCTTTCCGTATAATTCTTTCATTCCTTCACGAATCTCAGGGTCCCTACGTCCAGTCAAATAATAGTATACAGACTGATTTACTGTAAAATCAAAATATTTAGCCCCTTCTAAATATGCACGATATGCCATCTGCCCAGTATCAAACATTAACCCATCCATATCAAATATAACTAATTCAGGTTTTACCATAATTACATAATCCTCCTTAAAAAAAAAGCCGTGCAATACTGCACTAAGCTTTAATTTGATCAACTAATGATTTTAACAAGTTGCTTGTCTTTTCTTTGCCTTCCTCTTTAATCATTTTTTCAGAAATAATAAAAGATCCACCAACTGCTAAAATATTATCATTACTAACATAATCCTTAAAGTTATCTGTATTAATTCCTCCTGTTGGCAAGAATTTCACATCATAGAATGGTCCACTTAATGCTTTAATTGCTTTTAATCCACCATAAATATCTGCTGGGAAAAACTTTACTACATTAAGTCCATAACTAACAACTTTTTGAATATCAGTTGGAGTTGCTGTTCCAGGAAAAACTGGAACCTTGTTTTCAATACAATATTCTATTATCTCTGGAATTACTGCTGGAGAAACTATAAAACTTGCTCCATTTTCAATTGCATTTTTAGCTTCTTCTAACGTACGTACAGTTCCTGCTCCAACAATCAGCTTACCAGATTGTGAAAGTTTATTAATTGCTTCTAAAGCCAAATTGCTTCTAAATGTTACTTCTATAAAAGGTACATCATTTTGCAAAAGAATCTCTTCCAAGTCATCTAAATACTTCAAATCAGTAGCAGTATAAAGTGGTAATAACTTTACTTCTCCTAATTTTTTATAAACATCTCCATTTACACTCATTATTCTCTCTCCAATCCATTTTCTTTTCGAGATTTTGTGATAGCTTCATACAATCCTCTTAAATAGGTAAAACCTAAGGCACGATCATATAAGCCATATCCTGGCATTGCAACTTCATCCCAAATTGAACGGCCATGATCTGGACGGATAACTCCATCAAAATTAACATCTATAAGAGCCTTCATAAGTGCATACATATCTAATGATCCATCAATACTCAAATGAGCAGATTCTCTAAATTTTTGTTCTCCTAAGAATTCAATATTTCTTAAATGTACAAATTGAATTCTATGTCCTAACTCATGTATAACTTTCACTAAATCTGTATCTGGATTTGCTCCTAAAGATCCTGTACATAGTGTTACACCGTTATAAGGAGAATCAATAATATTTATTATTCTTTTATAATCCTCTAGATTTTTTGTTACTCTTGGAAGATTAAATATTTCCCATGGTGGATCATCCGGATGAATCCCCATTTTCACATCAACTTCCTCGCAAACAGGAATAACTTTTTTTAGAAAATATGCAAGATTATCAAATAGATCTTCCTCTGTAATATTTTCATACATCTTCATTAAGTCATTAAACTTTTTAAGACGTTCTTCTTCCCATCCTGGTAATTTAAACCCATTAGATTGACTATTTATAAGTTGGAACATCTCACTGGCATCCATATGTTCTACAATAGACTGATCAAAGACCAATGAATAACTTCCATCTGGATTTTCATATTTTAAATTTGTTTTTGCCCATCCAAAAATCGGCTTAAAGCTATAACATACTAAATGAATATCACATGCTGCTAAATTTCTAATTGTTTGTATGTAATTATTAATATAATGATCACAATCTTCTGTTCTTGCTTTAATTGCATCATGAACTGCAACACTTTCAATTCCTAGTAACTCTAAGCCTTCTTTTTCAATTGAAGCCTTAAATTCTTTTATTTCATCAATTTCCCAAACATCTCCAGGTAACTTATTTAATAATGTTCCTACAACTCCATCTGTTCCTGGAACTTGCTTGAAATGTTTTAAAGGAATAGAGTCTTTCGCTCCATACCATCTAAATCCCCACTTCATTTTATTCCTCCATTAAAAATCATCATCTTCATACATTTCATCAACATCTGCATTAACAGAAGCATGCCATAAACCAATAGATTCTTTTGCTTGTTCTTCTGCTAATTTTGCTACTAGTTCAACTTTTGTATCTAAAATTTGATGATTTATTATTTCCAATAACATAGGTAAGTTTACTCCACCAATAATATATACCTTATCTTTTAGTTCTGGATCTAATTGATTCGTGATAAGAACTGATTGGTTATATGGACTTGCACTGATTAAATCAACCAATACCACAACACCATCACCCTGATTTACTTCTAAAATAGCGTGATTTATCTTCTTACCAAGTTGCTCAACATCATCTCCTGCATTTAAATTTACAGTTGCCATATTCTCTACATTTCCCATAATAACTTCAGCTGCATCTTTTATCCCATTGCTAAAACTACCATGTGTAGCAACTACAATTCCTAACATAATTCAATCTCCTTTTATATATTATTTAACAATTCTATTGTTTGATTAAAGTTATCATAATTTAAATTTTTCTTATTTAATTTTGACTTGTCTAAATAAAATTCTTTATTTTCATTCATATCAGCACAAAATATATAATTAATTTGATCTTTAGGTGCTATATATCTGATTCTTTTAGATTCAGCTATCTCCTTTTTAAATTGTTGACCCATTAAATTTAAAGGTGCCTCTGCTCCAATAGAATCTAAGTAATAAACCTTTGCACTCTTTTTTATAGATTTCATTAAGAAATCTAAGCCTTGTTCTCCATAACATCCTTCATCAATAAATGCATAAGCTACTTTCTTTTTGTTTTTATTCTCTGTTAACATCTGTAGCAAACAAAGTACTGAGGATGTGTTTCTAATTAAACTCTTTCTATTCCACATACCCTTTGATAGCCTCGATAGAATATAAAAGTATCCGCCGTATATTAATACAAGACTTAAGGTTTGCAGAGAAAATAAAACAAATGGTGCAGAAATTAATTTCATATATAAAAGTGTTCCTATAATTCCTGCTAAAACCCAAATTATAGATGTATAAAGAACCGCTTTTGTTGTTTGTTTTTGTTGTTTGTTTCTATCAAAAAATACATAATCTCCTAAATGGGTTGGAGGTGTATCATAATAAGTACAAAAGATCTGATCTGCATTTTCAATATCTCCAACATACACATTTCGTGTATTATATTTGTTTTGATTACTATATTCAATTACGGAAATATCTTTTCGTACTTGTGATATATCTGCTACAAGTGCTTTCAAAAATCTAGTTTTCTCTTTATTGCTATTCCTTGAGCGATACATAAAAGAGTACCTCGCTATTCTATCTTTTAAAATATCATCCATGATAAACCTCCAATTTTTATTATAAGAAAGAGAATAATTTTTAATTTAAAAACAATTATTTAAATTTACTAATAACATCCTTTAATTCTGTTCTAGGAGCAGAAGGGGTTGCTTGGAAATAGATATTCTCTACTCCATATTTTTGTTTCATCTCTACTAATCTATCTACATCCTCTTTATTCATATAAACAGATTTTGTAACTAGTAAATCTTTATTGGGATCCTTTTGAGCAATACCTCCGATATTTAATTCTTTCATTGGTATTCCATGTTTAACTAAGTCGTACATAACCTTTACAGTTTTTGCTAATAAGATGCAATTATAATCTTTGAACTGATATTCATCCCAATAAAATTTAGCTTTTTCTGGTGTAATTACTATTGTTTTTTGCCCAGTACGACTTCCTGCATTTTTATATAAATCTCTCATGAAGCTATCTTTTGCTACAACTTCATCCACTACAAAGATTGAATTTACTCCACTCTTTTGTGAAAGAGTCATCATAACTTGTCCATGAATTAAACGTTCATCTACTCTTGCTAAATTTATAACACCCATTTTTCAAATCTCCTTTTATTTTATAGAATTCTAACAGCTGCTAGGACAATTAAAATTAATGTTAACCATAATAATGCCTTTGTAACTTTTAAACCTTTTTTATTGTAGTACCAGTAAACTCCCATAACTACTGTTAATGGTAAAATACCAGGAACAATCTTATCTAAAAGTTCTTGGAAAATAAATTCTTTCCCAGAAATTGTGAATTGTAATGCTGAAGTAACTTTTACATAGTTACCTGCTAAAATTCCCATCATAAATAAACCTAAAACAGATAAAGTATCAATTGCAGTTTTAACACCAGTACTTCCCATTAATCCTGTTGCATTACGTCCCATAGAGAATGCTTGACGAGCAAAGAATACACCTATTAAAACCTGATAAATTGCAAAGCCTATGAATGGGAATAACGCCCCCATTGCACTACCTTGTTGAGCCCAAGTAACTGCAATTGCAATAAAGATATATTGTATAGTTCCTGAATCTATTGCATCACCAATTCCTGCAAGTGCACCCATCAAACCAGCTTTTGTGTTATACATTAAATCGTCTTGCATTGTTATTTCTGATTTATCATATTCTTCTTTTGCACGTTGTGATTCCATAGAAGCCATTAAACCAGTAATAACTCCACCACCCCAGCTTAACTGAGTATTGAAAAATAATAGTTGTCTTTTATAAGCAGCTTTTAATGACTCATCATCTTTGTATAGCTTCTTTAAAATCGGCATCATTGCATATAATAAAGATGATGCAAGATATCTATCAAATGAATGAGGAATTTCATTAGCAAAGTGCCATCTTAAATATGCTTTAGTAACATCTTTTTTTGTAATCTCTTCTGGAGCTCCATTAGCTCTTTTTATATTATCTCTCATTTTACCTCTCCTTAAAATCCATCATCATAATCATCTTCATCTAATGTCTCTGCCCCATTAGTAGTAACCTTAGCTGGAACATTCTTTCCTTTTTGAGACAAATTGAAAATTAAAGCAATCAATAAACCAAACACAGCATAAGTTACCATTGTAATATTTAATGACTTTAATGAAACACTCATGAAATATGCTAAGAAAAAGAAAACTAAATAATCCTTACGTCCAATTACATAAACTGTTGTTGCAATACCAATAGCAGCTAATCCACCACCAACAACTTCAAGAATATGAATAATAACAGTTCCTTCTAAGGCATTAATTGCATCAGCAATCATTGGTGCCCCAAAATATAAAGCTATAAATACTAGTGGTACAAATAAAACAAATGATGCAATTGTAGGTAAAGTAATAATTGATCTTCTAATAGCTCTATCATTTAAATCTTCTACAGCTTTATCTGTATATTTACCTAAGAATGTATTGATGAAAAAACGGAATTGATATAAATAACTTCCTAATAAACCAACTGGTACTGCAACTGCAATAGCTGCTTCAGGTTGTAAATTCCCTAATAAAGCAACCGGTACTGCAATAGCTGCTGCAATAGCTGGCTCTGATGGCATTGATCCTCCTGGAGAGAAAACCCCCATATAAATCATTTGTAACGCTGCAGTAACAATCATTGCTTGGGAAACATCTCCCATAACAATACCAACAACCAAGCCAGTCATTAAAGGTGAAAATCTAAGCGTTAATGTAGCTCCTCCACCTAACCATCTTGACATAACCGCTCCAACCCATAGTGCGATTAAAAAACTCTGTAATACACTTAAAGTTTCCATTACTCTTCTCCTATCTTTTTACATATTTTTCTAAATCAATAATTGCTTTTTTCAAAATCTCTGGTGTAATTGGAATAGGTATTAAATGCACCTTTTCTTTTGAATTAATAAAAGCAACTATATCATCGAGAACGTTATCATCTTTTGGATACAATCCCATATCATGTAGAGATATAGGTAAATCCAAATTAGAATAGAAAGGCATTAAAAAATCAATCGTAGACCACTTGCCTTCTAAAGCTAGTTGATATAAGACCCCATAAGCTACCTTTTCTCCATGAAGGTATGAATGACTTTCTGGAATATACTTCGCTATTGCATCATGCATAGCATGGGCTGCCGAATTACGGGCATATTTATCTCCTAACCCTCCACATAAGCCTGCAATTGCTATCACAATTTCAGACAAATGTACAAACTCTTCTGAAACAATATTATTTTCCATATCTTTTATAGCTTTTGCAGAATGTTTTACAATTGAATCATTACATAATTTTGCAGTATAACTTGCTAATTGTAAAAATGGTTCATTAATTAAATGTTTTTGAGCCAGAATAGATTCTGATTCATACCATTTTGCAATTGTATCTGCTAAACCTGCAATAAAGTAACGTACTGGGGAATCAATGACCAAATATGGATCTGTTATTAAGAAAACAGCTTGTCTCATATAATGCTCAGTTTTTCCTTCTGATTCTCCACTTTCTTTATACATAACAGATAGAGGTGTCCAAGGTGCACAGTTACTAACCAAAGTTGGAACTACTCCATATTTAACATTACAAATATGTGCAGCATATCCAACAAGATCTGCAAGCTTCCCTCCACCAACTCCAATAATGAAATCTATATCATTTTTTTGAACAGCTTGTTCTATTAGATTTGCGCCATAATAGCTACATTCCCCTGTATATTGATGATAGAAAACATTTTGCTCTATCTTTTCTAAAAAATTCATTTTAGGCTTTGCTTTTTCCCAAGAAATTGTTCCATGTACAATTAAAATATTCTTTGATTTATGTTCTTTTAATAATTTTGGAATAAAATCAATTGCACCTTCATGATACATATAGAATTCAGGTCCAACTTTAACCTTTAAATCTCTCAACATTCCAATCACCTTCACTATTTAATAAATTTGCTTTTTGACTGAATTGCCCTCTCTGGTAGCACCCCTTGAACTATTTGCTCAATATCTGTTACACATTTATTTCCCATTTGCTCTAGACACTCTAGAGTATAAGCTGATGTATGGGGAGTTACTACAACGTTTTCAAAAGCTATGTACGGATGAGTACTTCTTCCTGGTTCTTCTTCTAAAACATCTGTAGCAAAACCTGCGATTTTCCCAGACTTTAATCCTTCAACAACGGCATTTTCATCTAATAATGCTCCTCTTGCACTATTTGATATATAAACATCATCTTTCATTTTTTCTATTTCTTTTTTAGATATCATATGATAATTTTCTTCAGTTAAATTTGCACAGAGACAAATAATATCAGAAGAAGCCAACAATTCATCTAATTCAACTTTTCTTGCTCCATAACTCTTCAAATATAAATCTGACTTATATGGATCATAGGCCAACACATTACATCGGAAACCGTTTCTTACAATCTCTACTACACAACTTCCTGTATTACCAACTCCAATAACACCTACTGTCTTATTGAAAAGTGTATGTCCAACAAACTTAGCCCTATCTTCCCAACGATCTGCTTTAACTGCATTTCTAGATTCCACTGTTTTTCTTAATACAGCAAGTAAATTTGTAATGTTATTTTCTGCTACAGCATCACGTTCTACTAGAGCTTGAACTATTGTAACAACAGTATCATGTTCTTTTGCAGCATCGATATCTATATTGTTGTATCCAATTCCATGACGTGTAATAAGTAAAAGCTCATCTTTATAATCAAAAAACTCCTTAGTAAAAAAAGGGGTTACACTTGCAATGATTATATTATATCCATTTAATAATTCTGCAAGCTCTTTGCCAGGTATTTCATTATCAACTTGAAAATATTCAATAGTTCCTATTTTCTTTAAACGTTCAATATGCTTAGGAAATATTTTTCCAAAACTACTCGAATTAACAATGGCTATCTTATATTCCCTCATATCTATTTATCCCTCTTTACAACAGCATGTCCACCAAATCCATTTCGTAAAGCTGATACTACTTTTGCAGAAAAACTATCATCTTCTTGAGATAAATTACGCATAAATAAACTTAAAGCTATTGTTGGTACCGCAATTCCCATATCTAATGCAGTTTCAATGGTCCATTTTGCTTCTCCTGATGCAGCAACAACTCCACGATAGTCTTCTAAATTTGGACTAGCTTTAAATTGTGACTCAGCAAGTTCCATTAACCAACCTCTAATAACTGATCCATTATTCCAAACACGTGCAACTTCAGCTAAATCGTAATCAAATCCACTTTCTTGAACAATTTGGAAACCTTCACCGATTGCTTGCATCATTCCATATTCTATTCCATTATGAATCATTTTTAAGAAGTGACCACTTCCAGATTCACCAGTATATAAGTAACCGTTTTCTGTTGATATATCTTTAAAAATTGGTTCTATATACTTAAAAACTTCAGGATTTCCACCAATCATAGTACATGCACCACCACGTGCACCAGAAATTCCACCTGATGTTCCACAATCAAAATAGAATATTTCTTTCTCCTCAAAAGTTTTTGCACGTCTTACTGAATCCTTATAATTTGAATTTCCACCTTCAATGACAATGTCATTCGGAGAAAGTAAATCTAGTAATTTATTTAGTACAGATTCTGTAATTTCTCCTGCAGGTAACATAGACCAGATAACTCTTTTTTCAGAAAATGAAGTAATCATTTGGTCTAAATTATCAAAGGTTTCAACCCCTGCCTTTTCAGCATTTTCTTTTGCTTGGTCAGATAAATCAAATCCCACAACATCATAATTATGACTCTTTAAATTGCGTGCTATGTTTAACCCCATCTTACCAAGACCTATAACAGCTATTCTCATGTAATCTCCTCCATTTCACAAGTTAATTTTACCAAAAAACTTTTTTTGTGTAAAGGTTTTTTTAAAAAAATTTTTTTCGACAAATCAATGTGATTTTCTTTTACTTATCTCTATTTTCTGCTTATAATCTATATAAGCACTAATTTACTCATATAAAATAACAGCTATATTGAGTTAAGAATAAGTATTCTAGTTTTAATAAGCAAGATATTGACATAACTTTACAATTTGATATACTTATGACAATGTTATGTTTTATTAACCTAACAATTTTTCACAATTTTTCATGTATTATCAGACTCAATTATTCACTCATGTAAACAAAAATTTTATTTGTTTTTTATTTTATAAATTTGATTTTTGTATCTAATAGCATTTATAATATACATTACCCTAAGATTTTTACTTTTTTAAAGTTATAATATATTACCTATATAAAGGAGGTACAACATGGATGTATCTGTTAGACTTAAAATAAAGTCCTTATATAATGGATTAAGTACTAAAGAGCAAAGAATTGCAGACTATATACTTGAAAACCCTAATTTTGTGGCTCACAATTCTATCAGCGATTTATCCTCTGAACTAAATGTTGCCAGCTCTACCTTATTTCAATTTGCAAAAAAACTTGGATATTCTGGCTTTAAAGAGCTTAAGATGGCTATCTTAATTCATGAAAATACTTTTCCCAATGCAACAATTCATGAAAACATTGAAGTTGATGATAATGAGTTAACTATCGCTCAAAAAGTCTTTGATTCAAACATTAAAACCTTAACTAACACTAAGAAGATATTACAATTAGAGGATTTGAAAAAAGCAACTGAAATTATATTTAATTCAAACCTCCTATATTTCTTTGGTGTTGGTGGGTCAGGAATACTTGCAGAAGATGCCTATCATAAGTTTTTACGTTCCCCAATTCCTGTCCGTCATAGTACTGATTATCATATACAACTAATGGAGGCATCTTTATTAAAACCAGATGATTGTGCAATTTGTATCTCACATACTGGAAAATCAAAAGAGACTATTAAAATTGCTGAAACAGTAAAAAAAGTTGGTGCGAAAGTAATTGTTATCACTAGTGATGCATCCTCTCCTTTAGCTAAGATTGGAGATATTGTTTTCGTTTCAGTATCGGAAGAAATCGAATTTCATTCAGAGGCTTTATCTTCTCGTATATCTCAATTGAGCATTTTAGATTCACTCTTTGTAATTTTAATGTTTATGAATAAAGAAAAAGCACAAGAAGTTTTGTCTAAAGTTAGATCAAGTATTTCTGAAGTGAAGCATAAAAATTTATAACAACAAGATTATATTCAAGTTCAAAGCACTGTTATACGTATAAAGCGGATTATTTTCCTGAATAATCCACTTTCTTTGAATACATAAATTTTTATAATACGAAAATATTACATAAAAATAAAAAATGATTGCCTTTTGGGCAACCATTTTATTTTTCTTTTATAAATACTAGATCTTTTTCTGTGGACATTTCTTCATTAAATAAATATCCATCTATATCTAGTTTTTTAATTTCTTCTATATCTTCAATTTCATTTTGTATTATATATCTAGTCATAATTCCCCTAGCTTTTTTTGCGTTAAAGGATATGATTTTATACTCATCTCCTCTTAGCTCTTTAAAGATTGGAGTTATAACATTTACTTTTTTACTTTTTCTTACTCCTTCTATAGCAGTAAAGTATTCATTTGAAGCTAAATTAATTATAGTCTTATTTTTATGGGATTGTAATTCTTCAATTAGACTTTCTTCTAACGTACTTCCCCAAAACTCGTATAAGTCCTTTAATCCATTTACCTTTAGCTTAGTACCCATCTCAAGTCTATATTCATTGATACCATCGAAAGGTCTAAGAACTCCATATAGTCCTGATAATATTCTTAAATGTTCATTAGCATAAAAAAGTTCTGAATCTGATAAACTACCTACATCCATTCCTCTATAGACATCACCTTTAAAAGCTAGAATAGCTTGTTTAGCTGTATCTAAGCTCTTAGTCCATTTTTGGAATCTATCTCTATTTAAATCTGCTAACTTTGTACTTATTTTCATAAGCTTTTCTAAAGAATAACTATCATAATTTACAATTTCATTTATTATTTCCTGCGACTTATCTAAAAACCTGGGCTCACTCATTGGTAAGTTACTATTTTGTGCTTCAAAATCTAAAGTTTTTGCAGGAGAAATAACAATTATCATAATGTTCCTCCTTTTATCTTTATTATTAGTTAAACTATATTTTTTTTAATCATTTCACTATAACAATAATTTATTATATCACTTCTCTTTATTATGCCTATAAAAATGCCTTCGTCATCAACTACAGGCACAAAATTTTGAGTTGTTGCTAAAGAAATTAAACTTTCTACATCAGCATTTATTGAAACGCTCTTGTGTTTTCTTTTTCTAGGTATATCTATTACTTTAACATTTTCTGTATTTCTAAAATTTAAATCTGGAGTATTTTTAAGCTTCCAAAGCAAATCTCCTTCTGTTAATGTTCCAACATATTTACCTTCTTTATTTATTAATGGTATAGCTGTATATCCATGATGCTCCATTCTTTCTATAACTTGTCTCATAGTTGCATCTAAATATTCGTATATCACTTCATTCTTAGGTGTTAAAAAAAATGCAATATTCATAATTTATCTTCTCCAATACTTTAAATTAAACCAAGTCATGTATAAATTTTATCACATTTTCAAGTCAATTATTTTACACAATATAAAATCTTAATAGTTAATTAATTTATTTTTTACCCTCTTAAACTTATAGCTATAATTAATATACTCAATTTCGTCAATTATAGTAGCAATTTCATTATAAACTTCTTGTCCACTAAAGCTTTGCTTAACTATAACTTCATCAATAATTTTATTATTACACTTTTTACATTTTCCAATGGCTATAAATCTCCATTTCATTGGAATAAAATCATATTCAAAGTCTATATCTAAATTACATTTAGGACACTTACACTGTAGCTTGCTTATATCTAATTTATATTCAGCTAAATTTTTAATATCCATTGCTGGCATGTTATATATATCTTTAATAATATAATTTTTAAGAACTCTTGAGTTATATATTCTCTTAAATACTTCTGCAGTATAAACTGCATCATTTAAAGCATCATGTAGCTTACTGCTATCAACCTTAATCTTAAATTCCTCTAAAGCACTTTTTAAACTCAAAGATTTCTTTTTTCCCAATATCTTAGTAGAATACTCTTGCAAATCTAAATAATTTTCTAGCCAATCTAAGTTATCATATTTATAGTGTATTGCATTATTAATTATCTCAATTATATCGTCTTTTGCCCAAGAACATATAATATCTCCCTCATCAATTAATTCTGATAACTTCTGAATTCCCTCTTGGAATGATAATCCATTTTCTAAATCAGTATTTGTTATTCCAGTTATTTCAGATATCTTCGGATTTAAAATTGGAATAACAGAGGGCTTAATATATGCTTTAAATTCATTAAGTGGCTTCATATAATTATCTAGTTTTATTGCCCCAATTTCTATTATTTCATTATCCAAATCAATATTTTCTAGGCTTGGATACTTTGTAAATATATCTGGATAATATTTATGTATCCCTTCTAAGTTATTGAACTCCAAATCAATTATTATAAATGCCATTTCATACCTCTCAAATTTTATACTCACAAGTATATTATGCCATTTTTCCAAATATTTTTCACTATTATTTCAACAAAAAAAATTAGGATATAAATAATATATTCCTTTCTCCGTCGCAAGCTCCAAGTCGCCCTCATATAATATCTATCTCTTCCAACGCTAAAGGTAATAATTCCTCCCTAACTGGGAATTATGAAACTATTTTACATTATACTTTTTTGTAATCTGTTATTTTTACTTTATATTTATTTGCCACCTGGCAAGCTCCAAGTTGCCCTCATATATTAATTATCATCAAAGTTTATTCCTGCAAGCTTCATTAGATGTACTGCATTTTGAGTTTTGCTTCTACCTTCTCTTAATTTATAATCAAATTTTATTTTATTATCTTCATAATACTCTTGGAAGTTATAATTTTTAAGCCATTTCCTAGTTTCTTCTAAATCGCAAAGTTCTAAGTCATGGGTTGATACTAATCCCATAGCTCCATTGCTTACTAATTGATTTATAAGGACCTTAGCTCCCTCATGTCTATCCCTTGAGTTAGTTCCTTTAAAAATTTCATCCAATAAGAAAAATACCTTTTTCCCATTTTTAGCAGCTTCTATTAATATCTTTATTCTTAGTATTTCAGCATAAAATGAAGATATGCTTTCTTCTAAATTATCTTTAGTCCTCATGCAAGTATAAATATTAAAAATACTACAGCTAAACTTTTTAGCACAAACTGGTGCTCCAATATAGCTTAATAATAAATTTACTCCTATAGTTCTTAAAAAAGTACTTTTACCTGACATATTAGAACCTGTAATTAAAGCAACTTTTCTGCTTATACCATTTTTAGAATCTAAAATAAAACTATTTGAAACTGCTTTTTCTCCTAACATTGGATGTGCTACCTCTATGGCTTCTACTTTATCTTCATTACATATTTCAGGGAAGCACCAGCTTTCAAAATCAAAGGATAAATTAGCAATGCTTGATAAAGCCTCAAACTCTCCCATAATTTCAAGCCATTCTTTTAGATTTTTACCATTTAAATTTCTCCACTCTTCTAAGTTTCTTAAAATAAATGTATCTGATAATATAGTTACATTTAATATTAGGTAGTATGCATTCCCACTACTATCTCCTAGCCAATCTACTAGGGATTTTAATGCTTTCATTTCCTTTACTGCACTTTTATTTTCATTAAATAACTTTACCTTTAATTCCTTTAGTAACTTACTTTCAAAGTTTTCATTTTCTATTAAAGTTAATATATTAGTATAAGCTTCAATATCCTTTTTATGATTGCTTAACAATGATATTATTCCATCAAGATCCTTTGTTAATATCTTTACTACTAAATAATTAACCATAAATACTAAAAGTAAATAGGTTATAGGCATTGTTCCTAAAGCTACTAAAAGAATAGATAAGATTGTCATAGCTATAAAGATATAAGGAACAATTTTTAATAGTGGTTTAATTTCTTTCTTATCTGCTGCCCAATTTAATAAATCCTCAGTATCCTTTAATCCACTTTTTTTGAAGGTAGATTTCACTTCTAACTTTTGTCTCCAGTTAATCTTTTCTCCTAACTCTTTAATAGCTTCTTGCCTATGGACTATTTCTTCCTTCTTAGGAATATATTTTAATGATATTATTTCACTTAATTTTTCTCTTCCAAACTTAGTCTTTGTGGAATTTATCATTTGAAATAATGAATTTCTCCCAAAAACATCTAAATCACTAACGAAGGGGTGTTTATCATCTAAGAACTCTTCACCTTTATCATCTTGCTCTTTGAAGTTTCCCTTTATTCTATCTATTCCTCTTTTATTAATATTAATATAGAGCTCATCTTCCTTTTTTCTTTTTATCTTTCTATTATGAAAAATAGCCACAATAATAAATATTAAAAATCCAATGATAACAGATGAAATTAAAAATATAATATTTTCTTTTTTATAAAAATAATAGGCTAATCCAATAGTTAATATAACTATCATTAATCTTATAGTTGAAATTATATTGATTATATTATTTAAAGCTTTTATATCCTGACTTTTATTTGAAATCTCTTTATTATAAAAGTTTAATGCCTTACTCATATATACACCACCTCACTTAACTATTTTACCATTTTTTTCTGTTATGACTAAAGAAATTTATTCTTCAATCCCTCTGAATTTTTTAAATTATCAACATATTAATGCTTATATAATTTTATGTATAATAAAAAATATAATGCTAGCTATGGCTATAAAAATTATAAGTCACAGTAGCATTATATTTATATTATTTTAATGAATTATACATTGTTTCTAAATTGTATCTCATGCCTTCTAAGTAGCTCATGTTATCTTCCTTTGTTTCAAGGCTATATACCTTAACTACCTTAGCTCCTACTTCTTTTGCTAAAGTCTCAGCCTCTTTTTCACTGGCAGTTGATTCACTGAAAATTGTCTTAACTCCATTTTCTTTACTATAGTTTATTAATGCTTCTAAATTTTTAGCTGTTAATTCACCTTCACCAAATACATCTGCTATACTCTTTTGAGTTAAACCAAAGTCTTTACATAAGTATCCAAAAGCTGCATGTCCAGTAACAAAATTCTTATTTTCTAAGCTTTTAAATTTATCTTTATATTCGTCGTATAATGAAGTAAAATCACTTTTTAACTTTTCAAAGTTTGTTTCATAGTAGTCTTTATTTTCTGGATCTATTTCTGAAAAAGCATTTTTAATATTTTCTGCTTCTATTATTGCATTACTTAGACTTAACCAAACATGAGGATCTGCTCCTCCATGCTCATGGTCATGGGCATCTTCCCCTTCATGATCATGCTCATCTTCTTCTGAAATATTTATTACATCAATTCCATTACTAGCTTCTACAACTTTAACATCTTTTCCTTCAATAGTTCCTAAAACAGAATCTATCCATTCTTCCATTTGAAGTCCATTATATATAAATATGTTCGTATTTATTAACTCTTTTAAATCCTTTGGTTTTGGATCAAAGCTATGTGCGTCACTACCATCTGGAATAATAGAAAATACTTCTACTTTATCCCCTCCAATAGCTTCTGCGAAATCCTTTAAGGGATTTATTGTAACTCCAACTCTTAATCTTTCTCCATTATTATCTTCTAAATCTTTAGTACTACACCCAGAAAAAGAAACTAATACTCCTAATATAAGTCCTAAACTTATTAATTTTTTCTTCACTATTCCACCTCATTTATGCAAATGATTTGCATTATTCATAGGTTAATTTTATAGTCTTTAGTTAATAATGTCAATACTAGTATTGACATTATTATAAATTAATATAAGTGAACTCTATATTTTTTTTGTCAAAGATCTCTTTTTCTCTACCTTGGCAAGTAAATATAAGGGTTTGACTAAAATTAGACTTTATTAATAAATCTAATGCTCTTTCTGTTCTAATATCATCATATTGAACAAAGGTATCATCTAATATTACTGGGAAATCCATCCCCCTATATATCATATTTATAAAAGCTAATCTTAATGACAAGTATAGTTGATCATTAGCTCCATTACTTAATATTGCACCTGGTAGAATATCTCTTCCTTTTCTTACCTTCATATCATAAGAATCTGATACCATAACATCTTCATATTCCTTATTGGTTAAGGTTTTGAAATAATCAATTACATTTGAATTAAGTATATTACCAAAGTTGCCTCTTACCTCTCTAATTGATTCATTCATAATTTCTATTGCAATTTCTGTTGATTTAAGTAGCTTTTCTTTCTTTTCTATCTTTTCTTGAACATCTTGAATTTCTTCTTCAATTACAGGTATTGCTCTTTTTCCTAAGAATCTATTATTTAAATGATTTTCAACATCCTTAATTTCCTTTTCAACTTCAATTAATTCATGAGATTTTAAAGAAACCTGATTATCTATTTCTTCTTCTGATGAATAACTATAATTGATATTTTCATTAATAATGTCCTTTAAATCTTCTTTTATAGCTTCTATGTCTTTATCCTTAGTTAATGCCTTGTATGCCCCTTCTATATTCTCTAAAGTTTTTAAAATTTCATCTCTTTGTTTAATTTTTTCTTTAATCTCTAATAATTTTTCTTCCAGTTCATATAAATCTATATTTTCTAAACCTATATATTCTAGCTTTTCTCTTATTCTTTTTTCTCTAATAGCTAATTCTCTATTTAATTTTTCAATGGATTTTTCTTCCTTATCTATATCAATTTTTATAGATAATACCTCTTTGCTTATTTCTTCATACTGAGAAATCATACCTATTACTTTATTAATATCATCAGTATTAGCTAGCTTTAAAATGTTATTTATAAAATCTTCATTTCTTTTATAATTTTCTTTAACTACATCTATATTTAAAAACTTAACTTGGGATTCTTTTTCTGATATTTTAATATTTTGTTTTTCTAAATAGCTGTTATAATCATCAAATAGCTTTAATTTTTTAATAAAATCCTCATAGGATGATGCTTCAACTAACTTAGTATGTTTAAATATTTCTTTTTCTATATTCCTTATATCTTCTTCTAATGCTTTAATATTTAAAGAAGACTTACCTTCGCTTCCCATTTCCATTTTTAAGGTTATAGTTTTATATAATAAAAGGACTAAAATTCCAGCAGTAAATCCAACTAACAACATATTTTTTCTATATAATATTATTAAAGCTATTAAAAGGATAATATTTATAAGAGCTGCTAATGAAAAAATTCTAAAATTATTTTTTAATTTTTCTGTTTCAAAATTTGATTTATTATTATAACTTTCAGCTTTAAATTTAAGTTCCTTTAGTTTATCTTCATACTTCTCTAATAAGGTACCTATTTTTTCTCTAATGCCTTTAAAATTTATTGCACTTCCTATATAACTTTCCTTTTTAGATATATCTTCTTTTATTAAATTTATTTCATTATTTAATTCCTCATATTTTTTAATCTTTTCTGTTAAATTATCCTTTTCCATAACTGCCTTCATAAAAGCATTTTTATCTTCGCTAGATAATTCTTCAATAAATAGAAGATTCTCATAACCTTCTCTTTTAGCAGAATAAATTTCTTTACTTTTACTTAAACTTTTTTCTTCTTCACTCTTCATATCTAAAAGACTAAAGTAAAGGGAATTTTCATCCTTTATATCATTAAGTAAAACTTCATCTATAATTCCATTTCTAGAAGAAATACTTTCTTCTATATATCTTTCTTTTTTCTTTAATTCTTCTCTTTTCTTTAAATATTCAGTAATTTCCTCATATTCTTTTTGTAATTTTGATTTTTTTAAATATTTTTTATAGATATCTAGATTTTTAATTTCTGTTCTTAAACCAGCTCTTTTTTCTCTTAAGAATATTAAATTATTTTCCATATCTATATTTTCTTCTGATAACTTATATCCTTCGTATTTTTCTTGATTTAAATCATTAAGCCTATTTCTTAATATATCTAATTCTCCAGTCTTTCTAGCAGTAGATATAGACTTTTTAATAGCTTCAAGCCTCTCTATAGATTTTTGAGCAGATATATTAGTATCCTCACTATCAAGTAAATTAGCTGCTTTATCTATTATTTCTTCTTCTTTATCCTTAGAAATTGCAACCCCTAATTGATTTATAAATAGTGTCTTAAAGAAGGTAGATGAGTTTACATTAAAAAAATATCTTCCTGGTTCATCCTTCGGAACTTCTGTAATAATTTCTCCGCTTTCTGCATCTAATATTTCAGATGTATCTTCTTTTTTAGTAGCGCCAAAGCTTCTTTTAATTATATATTTTCTGTTATTGTGAGTTACATATAACTCCCCTCTTATTTTTTCTCCATCTATTGGAGCAAACCTTATTCTATCATTGTTCTTCAAATCCTTAGTCCTTTTAGAGTTCATTCCATAAAGCCAAACTCTAATAAAGTTTTGAATAGTACTTTTCCCTTTTTCATTCTCTCCATAAATTAAATTAATTTTTTCTTCAAAGTTAATTTCCTTATCTTTTAATCCTGCAAAAGAAATTATATTAATTTTATTTATAATCATTTAAATTCACTTCCTCATGAGATAAGGATTGTATGCCTAATTTTAAAGCCATTTGTAAAATCTCCTTATCACAATCTTCCTCTTTCATTTTTTCTAATAGTTTTTTTGCATAAACACCTTTGATAGAATAATCCTCTGATATTTTATCAAAGTCTAGCTTAACTTCTGTTTTATCAATAACCTTTACAAAATAGAAATCTCTTTTTATTTTTTCTAATATTACAGCTTCATTAAGATTAATATAAGATTCTATTTCACCTTTAAGTATTATCTTATATAAATTATTTTTTCTATCTTCTTCATTAATAGCTGATAGGATTTTAAGTCTTACTTCATCATAACTTACAGAATTACTTATATCTATTTCTTCAACATAATAATTTCTTTTTGATGTTCTAATAAAGTTTAAATTTACTGCTCCCTTTGTTACTTCACCTAATATGATTCCTTTATCTCCAACTTCATCAAAACCTCTTCCTTGTGGACATCCTGCATAAGCATAAAAGGTATTGTTTTCTCTTAATATTCCACTAAAATTATGCCTATGGCCAATGGCAATATAATCTAATTTACTGTTTTCAATATCTTTTATAGTCATTGGATTATATTCATTTCCATCATCAGTATTAGAAATGTCTCCATGTATAGTCATTATGTTAATGTAATTTTCTTTAATATTAATATTCTTAAGCATACTTTTTCTTACATGGTATTCATTAAAGGCAGCTCCCCAAACTACAGTATTTAAGTCTTCCAAAACTACATTTTCTATGCTTCCTTCAAATATATGAACATTTTCTGGCCAATTTATCATCTTATAAAAGGATTTCTCATTATAAGGATCATGATTTCCAGGTGATATAAATACTTTTATATTATCTATTCTTTCAATTTGATTTTTAATAAATATAAGGGTTTTCTTATTTATAGTTAAATTGTCAAAAATATCCCCAGTTAATAATAATATATCAACAGAATTTTCCATAGCTATATCTATTATCCTACTAAATACCTCTAATAATTCTTCTTTACTAATCATAGAGATGTTTTTATCTAAGTCCTTAAAAGGGGTATCAAAATGTAAATCTCCTGCTTGTAATATCTTAATTTTTCTCATATTATCACCTTTAAATTCTACGAACTTTTGTTCTATTTTATCATTTTTAAATTACTTATACAACAAGAAAGGGGATAAATATCATATTCAGGTCTCCGTCGTAAACTCCAAGTCGACTTCATATGATATTTATCCCCTTCTATACTGAAGGTAATAATTCCTCTTTTCATTCGGAATTATGAAAGTGTCTTGAATATCATTATTGTCAATTAACTATTAGTATTATTTTAATTCCGTCACTTCGCTCCAAGTGGCCGTCATATAACATTTATATCCTTCTATAATGAAGGTAATAATTCTTCATTGCATTCAGAATTATGAAAGTTGTCTTTAATATTATTATTGTCATTTAACTATTAGTATTATTTTAAGTCTGTAGATTTCTCCATGTCACACTAGCATTATATTATTATATCTTATATCTAAAAGTAACGGAGTTTAAAGATAGAATTACAATATTGATGTAATATCAGTATTTTATGGAATTATATTACAATTATAATGTATAATACAAGTATATAATAATACACATTTGTATTATATTGAGTAATATAATAGATATTTATATTGAAAGGAGTATATGATAAGAAGTGAAGAAGTGGTTATTAACATTTACTATTCTGTTAAATTGCATCGTTATGACTATGTGTACGAGTGAAACTATAACTAAAGTAACGTATCAGGGTGAAAGTTTAAATTGGGAATCAACAATGATATTTGATGAAAACGATAAGTATATACTTAATATTAAGTATATAGGGCAAGAAGAACAGTTGCCATTAAAGGCTACTTTAAATGCAGAATTCTTATCAGGTAACAGTACGGGTGGATATTTTGAGTACAGTGAATTAACAGCCGAAAAATTTGGAGGTTTTACTTTTGAAGACGATTATGATAAAGAGATATTTGGCTCTGTATCAAAATCTAAGAATAAAGATAAGTTGAATGTAGTTATAAAATGGAATAATACAGAAGAAACTATTGAATTAAGTAAAGTTAATAATAATGAAAGCGATTAATATTAGACTATTAAGAAGTGATTAATTTATAGGAAATAAGCAATTGTAATAAATTATATATTTGTAATATAGGGGTGAGGAGAATAAAAATAAAGATAAGAAAGCCTATAATAAAGCTATGTATATTAATATCAATTATTGGTGTTCTATCATATTTGATGTATTTAATTGGCTACGTACCTATTATAGGAAATCTGATTGCAGAAAAAAAGTTAAGCAATTATGCTACTATACAAAAAGGGAATACACAAAAGGTTGAAACAAAATATGATTGGTATAACGCTAAATATCAGTCTGTTAAGGGAAATCTTAGTTATCGACTACAAAGGAATACAATTTATGATGAAAATGTTTCAGAAAAAGTTAGTTTATCAGCAGAAACCCAATATAATAAAATTAAGGAAGAGTTTCCACAAAATCTAAGTTTTCCTAAAGGAATCACAGTTTGGACAGAATTTGATGCAGATAATTATTCAATAAAAAGTCAAAGGCTTTATCTTTTGGGTGTATATAATACAGAAGATATATCAGAAGAAGAGAGCAAAAAAATGTGTGCAACTATTGCAGATAAATTTATAAATCTCATGGGTGAAGATTATAATTTTACAGGAATACAGATTATTTACTATGATAAAAATGGAGGCTATGAAAGTGCAATTTCTTCTAATGGATTTAAAAAGTTAGACTATGGTGAAATACTTTCTAAAACAGAAAAAGTAGATAGATTGCCAGAAGACTATTTAAATTGGCTATCAAAACAATAATGATATTGAAATTATTTTAATAGTGCAATTCATAATTATAGTAATTAAACAGTTTATTAAGATAAAAGAATAAAAGGTATTTTTAGAATACTATTAATTACTTTATAGCAATATAACTTAAAAATGTAACAGTAAAATACTATGCAAATATTATAATAAATTCTCAATTGTATTATTTATTATTTAAATAATATAGAAATTTATAAGGAGGAATTTTAATTGTTTGGAAAAGATAAAAAAGATAAACGATTTGTAATTAAAGAAGAACAAGCTTTAATATGTGGAGCTTTATATGTAGTTGTTGATACTCTTACAGGAGTAAATTATTTAATGACTGTTGGAGCAGGGCAAAATAGTATCATACCATTGCTAGACTCAGAAGGTAAAGTGATTGTTGATAAATAAATAAGTAATATTAAAACTATTTATTTTCTTTACGTGGAAAGAAGTTTTTTGAAAATTATATAACACAAAAAAATATAAATTATTGGGGGTAAAATATGAAAAAATTATTGCTATTAATTGTAATTTTGAGTTCGTTAATTATTAGTGGATGTACTCAAAGTAAAGACTTTACAATTAATTATAAGGAATTTACCGATGAACAAAATGAAATATTATCACTAACTGGTAATAGAGCTTTTAAATATGATTTAAAAAACTTACCTGAAGATAAAAGCTATGAACTGCAGGTAGTATATGAAACTTATGAAAACAAAGAAAAAGTAAAAGAAAAAATGATATTTGCTATGGCATATGGACCAACAGAAGATAAGATAGAAGATACTAATTTATCAATAAATATACAAGAAAATAAAATAAAACTAATGTCTGGTGGAGCATATACTAGTTTTGAAATAGAAGAAGATATTTCTAAATTTACAAACTATTATTTTACTGGAACTAGAATAATAGATATAGGAGATGAAGTATATTTATTTCATGCTAATGATGGCGGAATGGGTTTACCCATGAATAGACTAGGATCCTTATCAAAAGAAGATCTAGATAGATTACTTGATATAAATAAAACTAATATTTTCATAAAGTTAGTATGTCAATAAACTAGATATAGTAAAACCAGCCTCTTAACAAGAAACATCTTTCTTTCCAGCTAATAATAATCATTTTTAGGCTGCACACAGCTTGTAGTCAAAAAAAATGGGCGCCCTTTATTGGTAGCGCCCTAATTATTTTCATAAAAAATTAAATTAATTCTTATAAATTAATTCGTAATCTTAATATCTCCCAATCCAACGCTAACATCAAAAGTATATTTTTCTTCATTTGATGTCTTTGCAGTTATTTTTGCCTCTCCAAGTCCAGCTTTTGAAGTAATATTTATTGGCGCATTAACTGGAACCTTAATAGTTGCACTGCCCATTCCACCATCAAATCTTAAATCTCCATTTATATCTCCTAATGAGACATTAGTTTCACCAATTCCACCTTCTATATTGATTTCACCTGTCTTTTTACTTGTCTCTAAAGTTGTCTCTCCAACTCCACTTTTTAATTCTATTTTATCAAAAGATATTTCATGTAAAGTTAGTTCACCCACTCCACTACTTATTTTAATATTACTTAATTCTAAGTCATTAATTTCACATTCACCTACACCAAAGGCAAATTCAAAATCTCCATTAAAATTTCTAGGAATATCTATTACTAAATTACTTGAGGAGTCTGCCATTAAATTCTTATTATTTTTTGATTCTTCTATAATAATTAGTGTATCAGATTTTTTTTCCGTTTTAACACCTCTAGAATATTTACTTAACTTACCTGAAATTTCTATATCCGATCCATCATAATAATTAATTTTCACATTACTTACATCTATTTTTATATCTAATTTATTAATGTCAGTAATGACTTCAGATATGCTAATATTCTCTCCACTATTAGTAGAATCATCTGTTGTAGCCCTATCATTCCACCAATTGTTTCTACTTTCTATTCCAAATTTTACTCCACAGCCAGCTAACAATGTAGTTAAAGCTATAGCAACTGTGATACCAATATATTTTTTCACTTTATTCACCCCTTTAAATTATATCTAATTTTTTATCTAAATGATAAATTGCTAAATAAACAATAAAAATAATCCAACTTAAGCTTAATAGAGAGTGTACCAAATCAATTTCAATAAAAGTTCCTATCTTCATATAAATATAAGGTAAAAAGTTTGTTATTGTTTTAATGATTCCTTCAACAATACCTTGAATTATGCTTCCACCTATTACTACTGCTAGGATATATAAAGCTGTATTTTTAATATAAGATAAAAAAATCACCATAAAAGAAATAATGATAATATATGCAATTATTGTTCCATACATTACTGCTATAGAAGATAAATTAACTAAATCTCTAAGGCTATTTCCTGAAATTAGAGTCATTAACATTGTAATAAAAACTATTATGCCTTGAATTAAAATAAACTCAATAATTTTAGCTATTATAAATTCATGAGATTTTATTGGTAATGTGAATAGTAATTTCCCTTTTTCTTTAGAAATTTGTGTTTGAAATCTAACTAAAGACCATATGAAATTTATAGATAAAAAAGTTACAACAAATCCTATATTTAATAATGAAATCATTTCTCCAAGTATTGGTATTCTAGCAAACATGCCAATAAAATTAAAACATAAAATAACTAATCCAACTATATAAAATATTTTACTTTTACTCATATGATACTTCCCAAAGTTATACTTTAATAAATTAATAATGTTTTTCAAATTCTACACCCCTTCCTATATTATTCTGCAAAAATCTTTCTATATATCTGGTCAATTGATTCCTTATACTTTTCTCTAAGTTCTTCAGCATCTCCATGTTCTATTATTTTTCCATCACCTAAGAAAATAACTTCATCAAATATTCTTTCAAGTTCACCTATATAATGAGTAGTTATTATCATGGAGCTATCTTCTGATAAGTTTTCTAGAATTGCATCAAGTATTTTTTCTCTAGATACAGGATCTACTCCTGAAATTGGTTCATCTAACATATAAAGTTTAGCTCTTCTGCTTAAAGCTAGTGATAAATTAAATTTTTCCATCATTCCTTTTGATAAATCTCTTATCTTAGATGAACTATCTAAATTCATAAAGTCTAAATAGTAATCCATCTTTTCTTTATCAAAATCATTAAAAAAATCTACATATAAACTTATTGCATCTTTTATTTTCATAGACTTATTAAAAATATTTACATCCTGTAGAAAAGATATATCATTTTTAGTTAAAGCACTTTGAGGATTTCCATCAACTTTAATTTCACCATTATCAGCCTTTAAGAACCCTTGAATAACATTCAACAAGGTTGTCTTACCTTGTCCATTAGGTCCCATTATTCCAAGTACTTTTCCCTGTTCTAAATTAAAACTTATTCCTTTCAATATTTCTTTTCCCTTTATTCTTTTACTTATATTATTAACCTCTAATAAATTACTCATTTTAATCCTCCTTATATCTCTCTGATATAATTGCTAATATATTATCTTTAGTAAATCCTAATGATTTTGAATCCTCTATAAATTTATCTATAGCTTCGTTAAATAATTCCTCTCTTAAAGAATTAATTTTTTCTTCATCTTCAGTTACAAATTTCCCAATACCCCTTTGGGTGTAAATTAGTCCTTGGTTTTCTAGTTCATTATAAACTTTTTGTATTGTGTTAGGATTAACTTTAGCTTCACTTGCATATTCTCTAACAGACAAAACTCTTTCTCCTCCTTTTAATTCTCCAGAAACTATTTTCTTTTTCATATAAGCAATTATTTGAAGATATATAGGCTCTTTTGTATTTAATTCAAGCACCATAAATTTATCTCCTTTCTATACAGTACTAGTGTATTAATTAAATAGTACACTGGTACATATATATTTGCATCTTTTACTAATCATGTTAATTCTCCATTTCATGGACTTATTTTCAATTTACTCAGTATCTCTCTATTTTTCTTAATTTTAAGAATATTTCAACAAAAAAAAGAAAGAAACCCATTAAAGTAAAATATAAAATTTTACTTTAATATAGGTTTCTCCCTTTTAGAACGGTAGAATTACTATATTCTTTGGCGGTATATCCATCCTGTTTTAATACCTTAGGTTCTTTGTTCCTGTGGCTATTTTATTGAATTTTCGTATTGTTCTACCATTCTTTTTACCATTTCGCCACCAACGGAACCACATTGTTTTGAAGTTAAGTCTCCATTATAATCACTAAATGGAACTCCTAACTCTGCTGCAACTTCATTTTTAAATGCACTTAATCCCTTTCTTGCTTCTGGAACTAATGTTTTAGCCATTTGTAATTCCTCCTTTGGCTGTTGGTTTAGTAAACAACTTTTAAATGAAGTGTTTATCAATTAAAAGCTTTGATGTTTACACTATTATATTAACCTGATACAAGTTTTATATTCCTAGTAATTACTGGCTACACTAGTATTATTATCTACAAATTTTATAAAAGGATATTTCATTAAGTGATATAAAGTATACCTAAGAAAATTGCAATATAGTGCAAAGCACTTCCTAACATAACAAATAAGTGCCATATAAAATGATTGTAAGGCATCTTATCTATTGAAAAAAATATACATCCTACTGTATAAGAAATCCCTCCAAAAACTATAAGCATTAAAATATTGAAAGGTATTAATAAAATTACTGTTTTTATATTTATTACAATAGTCCATCCCATTAGTATATATAGAATTGTAGATAAAAGCCCAAATTTATCTATCCAAAAAGCTTTGAATACTATGCCTACCACTGCAATTACCCACAAGAAAAGAAGTAAATACATAGATTTCTTATCAGTATTCAAAAATATTAATATAATTGGAGTATATGTTCCAGCTATTAATAAATAAATTGATGAGTGATCTAAGATTCTAAATATCCTTTTTACTAATTTTCCAGGTATACTATGATATAGAGTAGATCCTAAATATAGTATAAATAATGCTATACAATATACCCAAACTCCAATAATTGCATAATTACTAGAAGTTTTAAAGGCTTTTAAAATTAGAAATATACTTCCTACAATTGATAGTATAGCTCCTACTCCATGAGTTACAGCATTTGCAATTTCTTCTCCCTTAGTATAAAAATTATATTCAAATTCTTCCTTTTTCATGGTATCAACCTCCCCAATTTTAAATAATTATATCTCAATACCTATAATATTATTCTTTTAATTTCTTATGTATTTGAACTATATTTTCTTCTCCAGCCGTAACTTTCTTATTATTTTCAAAGTATATATATTTATTATTTTCTAAGCCTTTAAATATAATTGGAGTTATTGGAGACTTAGCTTTTTCCTTTATAAGTTCTAATGTAAACTCAATTAGATTATCGCCCACATTTACTATATCTCCTTCTTCTACAAAAGCCTTAAATCCTTCTCCTCTTAACTTTAAAGTATCTATTCCTATATGCATTAATATATCATAGCCATCTAAAGTTCTAATGGTAATAGAATGTTTCTCCTTAGCTAAGGTAATAACCATACCTTTAGCTGGTGATTTTAAAATATTATCACTAGGGTTTATTGCAAATCCATCTCCAATTATCTTCATAGAAAATATTTCATCTGGAACTTCTTCAAGTCTTACTAAATTCCCTGAAAGAGGAATACTTATTTGCTTTTCAGTTTTTATACCACTTTTAATTTTCTTCAATTTATTTTTCTTCTTTATTACTATTTCTTTTCCATCCATAATATCCTTCATTTGTTCTTTAATAATATCTGATTGTGGACCAAAAATAGCTTGAATATTATTTCCTATTACCATTAAATCTGCTGCACCTAAGGCTTTTAACTTATCTTTATTAACCAATGAAAATTTATTTACAGTTACTCTTAATCTAGTTATACATGAATCTAAATATTTAATATTTTTGCCTCCACCAAAGGCATTTAGAATTTCATAAGGAAGTTTTTCACTAGACATATCTATATTTATATTATTTTCATCCTCTTCTCTTCCTGGGGTTTTTAAATTTAGACTTCTTATTATGAACCTAAATCCTAAATAATATACTATAGCAAATCCAAGACCTACTATAATTACCCATACCCAATTTGTTCTATTAGGTATTACTCCAAATAATATAAAATCTATTAATCCACCTGAGAAGGTTAATCCAATTTTAACATTTAATATTTGCATTATCATAAAAGATAGTCCTGCAAAGATGCAATGTATAGCAAATAAAACTGGTGCTACAAATAGAAACATAAATTCTATTGGTTCTGTTATACCAGTTAAGAATGATGTTAGTGCAGCTGAAAATAATATTCCAGCAACTAGCTTTTTCTTTCCCTTTTCTGCTTCATTATACATAGCTAGTGATGCTGCTGGAAGTCCAAACATCATAAATGGATATTTTCCAGTCATAAATGTACCTGCTGTAAATTCTACTCCATCCTTTAATTGAGCAAAAAATATAGATTGGTCACCTACTATTAATTGGCTCGAAGAATTTATGTACTCTCCAAATTGATACCAAAAAGGAGTGTACCAAATATGATGTAATCCAAAGGGTATTAATGCTCTTTCTATAACTCCAAAAATAAATGCAGAAAGAGTTTCATTTGTACTAATCATACTTCTAGAAAATTCTAATAAAAAATTTTGAACAGGAGGCCAAATAATTGCCATAATAATCCCTAGTATTAATCCTGATATAGCTGTTACTATAGGTACAAATCTCTTTCCTGAGAAAAAGCCTAAAAATTCAGGCAATTTTATATCATGAAACTTCTGATATAGCACTGCTGAAATAAGACCCATAATAATTCCTCCAAAAACTCCTGTAGATAAGGTTGGTATTCCTAATACAGTAGTATACATTGGATTATTTGGAACTTGTGATATATCTACACCAGCAATTATACCTGTAGTAACATTCATTATTAAAAATCCAACTATTGCAGCTAATGCAGCAACTCCATCTCCAGTGGTCATTCCAATTGCAACTCCAACTGCAAATATCAATGGTAAATTAGTAAATATTATACTTCCTGATGTTGACATTATATCTGCCGTTATTTGGAATCCATGTCCTGATAGAATAGGAAATATATTTAGAAAATCTTGATTTTCAAATAAAGTACCAATCCCCATTAATAGTCCTGCAACTGGTAATAATGCTACTGGTAAAGTTATTGCTTTCCCTATCCTTTGCAAAACCCCAAAGGATTTTTTGAAAAATAAGCTAATATCCATTTTCCCTCCTAAATAATTCAAATAAGGACTTAAGTAAAATTACTTAAGTCCAAAATTCTGAAAGATATAAATAATAATTAGGTACTTCTAAGTACAGAAATAACCCTATGAATATGCATAGTTAAATAAACTATTTCATCTTCATTAACATTATGATTATAATTTGCCTTAACATAGGCTTTCACCTTTTGAGCACATTCATATGCTTCTGGGTAACTCTTTTTAGCTATATCTATAAATTCACTATTGTCATCATTGTTTTGATTATTGATGACCACCCTTTTTGCAAAATATTTTAAATGTGTTAATAACCTATCATAATTTAAATCATCTTCATTAAATTCTACTGAATAATAATATCTTATAATATTTAATACACCTTTAATTATATTAGTTGCAATAACAGATTCTTTTGAAGATTCTTGATAGCTTGCATTAACTAAATGTAATGCAATAAAAGCTGCTTCATCCTCTGGTAAATTTATATTAAGTTTATTATTAATATAATCTACTGCCCATAAAGCAACTGAAAATTCTTCTTTATGGATTCTTCTTATTTCATCTAATAAATCATTTTTTATTTGTATGTTATTTTTGTATCTTTTTATAGCAAAAGCAATATGGTCAGCTAAAGATATGTATATTTGTTTATCTAACTTTCTATTTAACTTTTTAGTAGCATAAGCAATTATTTCATGAGCTAATTCAAATATTCCATCTGGAATTTGATTTATTAATTTCTTTATCTTATTGCTCATTTTTTTATCATCTACAACAAATATTTTTTCAATCTTATCTTCTTCGATCTCCTGACCAACCTTTCTTTTAAAGGCGATTCCTGACCCCATAATTATTACTTCTTTTTTAGTATTAGGATCTATTGATACAACTACGTTATTGTTCAATATTTTTTCAACAATCATCTTACATTCTCCTTACACTTGGAAAATAAAATACCTAAACTAGAGTATACTAATACACCCCAATTTAGGTATTACCTACATTCCAGTAACAATCCACATACTTAATAAATATATCTTATCATTGTAAATTACTACTGTCAATATCAATAAATTATCTTTGCTTTGTTGGTAAAATAATTATAAATTCGCTGCCTTTATTAACTTCACTTCTAACAAATATCTCACCCTTATGTAAAGCCACTAATTGCTTAGTGAGTGTTAATCCTAATCCGCTTCCGCCAAATTCTTCAGATACATTATTATATGCTTGACCAAATCTATCAAAAATAGCATCATGATAACTTCTATCTATTCCTACTCCTGTATCTTTCACAGATATACTTACTGAATTCCCAAGGTCTGAAATTTTAACTTCTATCCTTCCTCCGCTTTCAGTAAACTTAACAGCATTACCAACTAAATTTACTATACACTTCTCTATCTCTGATTCATCACATTCTATTATCTTTTCTTCTATTTCTGGATCTATAATTAATTCAATCCCTTTTGATTCAACATAATTCTTCATAGATAAAACTATTTCTTCCACCAAATAAACTATATTATGTTTTTTAAAGTCTAACTTATATGATCCTGACTCTATTTTAGATGTATCTATTATGTTATTAATTAATTTTAAAAGTCTATTTGAATTTCTTCTTATTGCATCCATATAATAATATAATTTTTCTCTTGGAATAACTTTTTTATCATCATTTAATCTTGTTATAAGTTGTTCAACTGAAATTATAACATTTAATGGAGTTCTAAGTTCATGAGAAAGGTTAATAAAATAATTGTTTTTATATTTTTCATTTTGAATTAATTTATTGTATAATTCCTCATTTTCTTTAAATTTCTTATTTAACTCATTAGATCTTTGCTCAACTAGGCTATCTAGTATCTTAACCCTATTCCAGATTATATATATTATCATAAATATCAACAATAAATAAATCATATATGCAAAGGGACTTTTCCATGGCTTTACTCCTACTGTAAAACTTACATTTGTAGGCCTACTCCATTCTCCAGTAGAATTTCTTGCACTAACTTTAAAGGTATACTTACCACCTTCTAAGTTAGTATAACTGGCATAATTTCTATTATCCGCTAATATCCACTCATCTTCTAATCCTTCTAGCTTATAAGCATATTGAATCTTTTTTACGTTTCTGTAATCAGGCAAAAAGAAATTAAAGTGTATATTATTACTTTTATACTTTAAATGTATTTTATTTAAATCTAAAAGTTCATCTTGATTCGTATATGCACTTCCTATAACTACGCTAGGTATAAAGCTCTTTTCTTTTAATTGTTGTGGATAAAAGGAAGTTAGTCCATTAGTTCCACCAAAAAACATTTCTCCATCATTAGCTTTATGATATGCAAAACCATTAAATTCATTACCTGGTAATCCATCTGCCACATCATAATTAATAAATTTATTGTTTTTTATATTAAATTTGGATATACCATAATTGGTACTCATCCAAAGATTCCCTTCATCATCAACTAAAATCCCATAAATAAAGCTATTATATAAACCATTATTTTCATTATACCTAATAAAACTTTCGTCTTCTCTATTGAATTTGTTTAACCCATATGCAGTTCCAATCCAAACATTATTATCTTCATCTACAGCTATACTTTTTACTGCATCAAAACTTAAACTTCCTTTATTATCTACTTCATTTTTATATACTTTTATTTCTTTAGTATTTTTATTTATTCTAATTAAGCCACCTTCTAAAGATGCACCTATCCATATATCCCCATCTTTATCCTGAGCTATTCCTGAAAACATAGTATCGGATATATCATTATTCATAAATAATTCATTATAGGATTGGAAATTATTTTTTCTATCAAAGGTGCAAACACCATTTTCAGTAGCTATCCATAAATCACCATCTTTATCTATAAATAAACTTCTTATATTATTTGATATTAAAGAATTTTCATTTCCCTGGAAATACTTTGTAAACTTATTAGTGTTTTTGTCATATTTTGTTAATCCATTTTCAGTACCTATCCAAATCTCATTATCAATTCCAGTAATGTCTCTTATACTATCATCACTAATAGAATTATCATCCCTTGAGCTTTTGTATTTAGTTATAGTATTATTTTTTTTATTAATAATATTTAAACCATTTTGAACAGTTCCAACCCAAATAAGGCCATCATTATCTTTATATATTCCAGCTATCATATTGTCACTTAATGAATTACTGTCTAAATAATCTTTCTTATAATTAGTAAAGGAATTTTGATTATTAAAAATACTTATTCCATCATAAGTTCCTACCCATATTGATCCTGAATTATCTTCTGTTAAAAACAATACATCATCACTAACTAAACTTTGTGGATCATATATCCTTGAAGTATAATTTATAAACTTATTATCCTTCTCATCTAATCTACTAAGTCCTTTATTTGTTGCTATCCAAACTGTTTTATTTTTGTCCTTATATATATTTCTAATTGAGTTACTAGCAATAGAACTTGAATCATTTGGGTTATTACTGTAGTGCTCTATGTTATTTGTTTCTATATTTAACTTATTTAATCCACCGTTATATGTACCTATCCACAAATTATTACCATCTAAATATAAATCATATATAAAGTTATCTGAAATTGAATTACTTAATCCATCTGCATAATAATAAGTAATTTCTCCAGTTTTCCTGTTAACTTTATTTAACCCTCTATCTTTAGTTCCTACCCATAGGTTTCCCTCTAAATCTTCATCTATAGCATAGATAACTTGGCTAGATAATTTATTATTAATGTCTTCATCTGAATATAATCTTATAAAGTTATCCTTTTCTTTATCATATAAATTTAATCCATTTTCCGTTGCTATATACATATTTTCATTTGAATCAATTAATATTTCAGTTATATTATTATCAGATAAGTTACATCCATCGATACCTGCAATATATATTTTTATCTCATTTGTTTCAGTATTTATTTTATTTAAACCTCTCCCAGCCCCAACCCAAATATTTCCATTTTCATCTTCAGTTATGGCTGAAATATAATTATCACTTATACTTTTATCATAACCTTCTCTATATCTATATACTTCAAATTCATGTCCATTATATCTATTTAAACCATCTGTTGTTGCTATCCACATATAACCTTTGCTATCTTGAAATAAATATTGAGCTGTGGTTTGAGATAATCCATCTTCTACAGTTATTCTTTTAAAAACAATATTCTTTTTATCATTATTAACTGCACTGACTTGGAAACATAAACTATTAAAAATAATACCTATTATTATTGAAAATATTATTATTTTCCTCTTTTTATATCTCATATAAATTATTCTCCACTAAATAATAATCAATTTTATAGTTTATATTATATACTTTAATAT
>OGSQ01000206.1_pt1 | contig 34950 bp, 22 predicted proteins | sample 1573921 | NCBI WGS metagenome assembly OGSQ01 (sample SAMN03295832, study PRJEB24534) | human gut metagenome | isolation source: fecal sample 7 from infant 4 | host: Homo sapiens | place: USA: Pittsburgh, PA | collected 2014-07 | reverse complement strand
GACAGATATTATATTAATACTCATTATGAAAGGAGACAAAATAAAATGATAAAGCTAACAAAGTATTTAAAACCATTTATAGGTTCTATCATTGTAATTATAGCATTATTATTTGTGCAAGCTATAAGTGAACTATCACTTCCGGACTATATGTCTAATATAGTTAACGTAGGAATTCAACAAGGTGGAATTGAAAATTCTGTACCTAAAATAATAAGAAAAAGCGAAAAAGAAAAATTATCACTTTTTATTTCAGAAAGTGATCTTAATAAAGTAGAGGATAGTTATAAACTAATTAATAAGGATAATTTATCAGAAAATGAGTTAAATGATTACTTAAAGAAATATCCTTTACTAAGTCAAGAGGATTTATATGAACTTAATACTAAAAATAAAGAAATAATAGAAGAACTAAGTAGTATTTTAGCAAAACCAGAACTTATTGTTTATGGAATAAATTCTGGAAATATGGAAGAATTTAATAACAATAATTCAAATTCACAAATGAATTTGCCTGAAAATACAGATATTTTCACAGTATTTAAGAATTTACCTAAAGAAAAAATAAATGAAATGTTAAAAGGTATGAATGAAAAAATAGATTCCATGCCTGAAAGTATAGTTAAGCAATCTTCAGTGGCCTTTGTTAAAGATGAATATAAAGCAGTTGGTATTGATACGGATAGCTTACAAACAAGATATATAGCTTTTGCAGGGCTTAAAATGCTTGGAATAGCATTTATTAGTATGGTTGCAACAGTTATTGTTGGATTATTATCTGCAAGAATGGCAGCTGGAATAGGTAAAACTTTAAGAAAAGATGTATTTAAAAAGGTTACAAGCTTTTCAAATGCTGAATTTGATAAATTTTCTACTGCTTCTTTAATTACAAGAAATACAAATGATATACAACAAATTCAAATGTTAATGGTAATGTTATTTAGAATAGTATTTTATGCACCAATATTAGGAATAGGTGGAGTATTAAAAGTATTAAGAACTGATACTAATATGACATGGATAATTACTCTTGGAGTTATTTTGATAGTATTATTAGTAGGAGTGTTATTTACTTTTGCTATGCCTAAGTTTAAAGCAGTGCAAAAATTAATAGATAAGCTTAACTTAGTTACTAGAGAAAGTTTAACTGGTATGCTAGTAATTAGAGCGTTTAGCACTCAAAAGCATGAAGAAGAAAGATTTGATAAAGCTAATAAGAATTTAACAAATACTAATTTATTTGTTAATAGATTAATGTCATCTATGATGCCAGTTATGATGTTTATTATGAATGGATTAACAATTCTTATAGTTTGGATAGGTGCACATCAAGTTGACTTAGGTAATATGCAAGTAGGAAATATGATGGCATTTATGCAGTATGCTATGCAAATAATAATGTCATTCTTAATGATTTCTATGATATCTATAATGTTACCACGTGCATCAGTATCAGCACAACGTATTAGTGAAGTTTTAAATAGTACTTTATCTATTGAAGACAAAAAAGAAACTGAAAAATTCAAAGCTTCTAAAAAAGGCTATGTAGAATATAAGAATGTTAGCTTTAAATATCCTGGAGCAGAAGATTATGTTATTAAGGATATAAGTTTTGTAGCAAAGCCAGGTGAAACCACAGCAATTATTGGAAGCACAGGAAGTGGTAAATCTACTTTAATTAATCTTATTCCTAGATTCTATGATGTAACTGAAGGAAAGATAGAAATTGATGGAGTAGATATTAGAAACGTTAAACAAAAAGAGTTACGTGAAAAGATAGGATATGTACCTCAAAAAGGTGTATTATTCTCTGGAACTATTGAGAGCAATTTAAAGTATGGTTCTTCTGAAGCTAAAATGAAGGATATAAAATTAGCCTCTAATATAGCTCAAGCTACAGAATTTATTGAGTCTAAGCCTGATAAATATAATAGTGAAATATCACAAGGAGGAACTAATGTATCAGGAGGACAAAAGCAAAGATTATCAATTGCTAGAGCATTAGTAAAAAAACCTGAGATATACGTGTTTGATGACAGTTTTTCTGCTTTAGACTTTAAAACTGATTCAGCATTAAGAAAAGCAATAAAAGAAAATATCAAAGATGCAACAATGATAATTGTAGCTCAAAGAATCAGTACTATAAAAGATGCAAATCAAATTATAGTTTTAGATGAAGGAGAAGTTGTTGGAATTGGAACCCACAGAGAACTTTTAGAAAACTGTGAAGTTTACAATCAAATAGCTTTATCACAACTTTCAAAGGAGGAACTAATGTCATGAGTAAGAATGTAGGCGGAAAAAAACATGGTGGCTTTGGTGGTCCAATGGGAGGAATAAAACCTGTTGGTGAAAAAGCCAAAGATTTTAAAGGTACCTTTAAAAAATTATTAAATTATTTAAAGCCCTATAGAATATCAATATTAATAGTTTTAATTTTTGCCATTGGTAGTGCAGCCTTTTCTATAATTGGTCCTAAAATTTTAGGGAAAGCTACTACTAAATTGTTTGAAGGGTTATTAAATAAAATTTCAGGAGAAGCCGGTGCAGGTATAGACTTTACTTATATAGGAAATATACTTGTTATATTAACAGTTTTATATGCTGTAAGTGCAATATTTGCCTTTATTCAAGGATTTATAATGTCAGGTATAGCACAAAAAGTATCATATAATTTGAGAAAAGCAATATCTTTAAAAATAAATAAAATGCCACTTAAATATTTTGATAAAATGACTCATGGAGAAGTTCTATCAAGAGTAACAAATGACGTAGATACAATAAGTAATACTTTAAATCAAAGTTTATCTCAAGTATTTACATCTATAACAACTTTAATTGGTGTAGTTATTATGATGCTTTCAATAAGTGTTACAATGACAATTGTAGCTTTATTAATAGTTCCACTATCAGGTTTATTTATATCATTTGTTGTTAAAAAATCTCAAAAATATTTTAAAGAACAACAAAAATATTTAGGTCATGTAAATGGTCATGTTGAAGAAATATATAGTGGCCATAATATAATGAAGGCTTTTAATGGCGAAGATAAGGCTGTTGAGGAATTTAATGATTTAAATAATACTTTATATAATTCAGCTTGGAAATCTCAATTTTTATCAGGTATGATGATGCCTATAATGACTTTTATAGGAAATTTAGGGTATGTAGCTGTTACAATTTTAGGTGGATATTTAACGGTTAAAAATTATATACAAGTTGGGGATATACAATCCTTTATTCAATATATAAGATCCTTTAATCAACCAATAGCACAAGCAGCTCAAATAGCTAATGTATTACAATCTACTGCTGCAGCCGCTGAAAGAGTTTTTGAATTTCTTGAAGAGGAAGAAGAAGTTGATAATGCAGTAAATCCAATTAATATAGAAGAACTTAAAGGAGAAGTTACATTTAAAGATGTACATTTTGGATACAATGAAGATAAGATAATAATTAATGACTTCTCAAGTAAAATAAAACCAGGACAAAGAATAGCAATTGTAGGTCCAACTGGTGCTGGTAAAACTACAATTGTAAAATTATTAATGAGATTCTATGAATTAAATAGCGGTGAAATATTATTAGATGATTATAATATTAAAGATTTCAATAGAAGTGATTTAAGAAAAATATTTGGTATGGTACTTCAAGATACTTGGTTATTTAATGGCTCAATAATGGAAAACATCAGATATGGTAACTTAGAAGCAAGTGATGAAGAAGTAATTAAAGCTGCAAAAGCTGCTCATGTTCATCATTTTGTTAAAACTCTACCTGATGGATATAATATGGAATTAAATGAAGATGCAAGTAACGTATCACAAGGACAAAAACAATTACTTACAATAGCTCGTGCCATATTAGCAGATCCTAAAATTTTAATATTAGATGAAGCAACAAGTTCTGTTGATACTAGAACAGAAGTGCTTATTCAAAAGGCAATGGATAATTTAATGAAGGGTAGAACAAGTTTTATAATTGCACATAGATTATCAACTATAAGAGATGCTGATTTAATATTAGTAATGAATGAAGGAGATATAGTTGAACAAGGAACCCATACAGAGCTATTGAGTAAAAAAGGCTTCTATGCATCACTATATAATAGTCAATTTGAAAATTCACAAGTTTCATAAGAAAAATCAACAGAAGAGGTTGCTTAGGTAGCCTCTTCTTTTTTATAAAATTAATTAGTAAAACTTAGTAAAATAATTAGTAAAACTTAGTAAAATTAATTGAAAATGTTTTCTGAATATGTTAGACTTTAATTACAAATATTAAAATAAAGTTAGGGAGAAATATTATGAGAGAAAAAATTAAAAATACCTTTAATGAAATTTTTGAGGAAAATGGTAATGAGAGATATTTCTTTTCTCCAGGTAGAGTTAATTTAATTGGAGAGCATACTGACTACAATGGAGGTAATGTATTCCCATGTGCTCTGAGCTTTGGAACTTATGGAGTAATACGACTAAGAGAAGATGAAAAAGTAAAAATGTATTCTAGTAACTTCCATGATGTAGGAGTTATAGAATTTTCTTTGAATGATTTAAAATACGAAAAAATGCATGATTGGGTTAATTATCCTAAAGGTGTAATTGATGTGATGAAGAAACGTGGATATAATATTAATAAAGGTTTTGAGGTAGTTATATATGGTAATATACCAAATGGTTCAGGTTTATCATCCTCTGCATCATTAGAACTTTTAATTGCAGTTATGATGGATAGCTTATTTAATTTTAATATCAATAGAATTGATTTAGTTAAATTTTCTCAAGAGGCTGAAAACAACTTTGTAGGAGTTAATTGTGGAATAATGGATCAATTCGCTATTGGAATGGGAAAGGAAAATAATGCTATACTATTAGACTGTAATACTTTAAAATATAATTATTGTCCAATAGAGCTAAAGGATGAAATACTTGTTATCGCTAATACAAACAAAAGAAGAGGCTTAGCAGACTCTAAGTATAATGAACGTCGAAGCGAGTGTGAAAAAGCCTTAGAAGAATTAAAAGTAAAGCTTAATATTAATTCCTTAGGTGAACTTACAATAGAAGAATTTGAGAATAATAAGGATCTAATTAATGATGATATTAGAAGAAAAAGAGCAAAACATGCAGTTTATGAAAATCAAAGAACTTTAATGGCAAAGGATGCCTTAGAATCAAGGGATTTAGTTACCTTTGGTAAACTTATGAATGAGTCTCATATTTCTTTAAGAGATGATTATGAAGTTACAGGATTAGAACTAGATACTTTAGTAGAACTTGCCTGGAATCATAGTGGGGTTTTAGGTGCAAGAATGACAGGTGCTGGTTTTGGTGGATGTACAGTTGCATTAGTAAAAAAGGATAGTGTTGATGATTTTATAAAAAAAGTTGGACAAGGATACAAAAATAAAATAGGATATGAAGCTAGTTTCTATATTGCAGAAATAGGAAATGGAACTAGAGAAATTTAGGAGGTATTAATATGATTTTAGTATGTGGTGGAGCAGGTTATATTGGTAGCCATGCAGTTTATCAATTAATAGAAAAAGGAGAAGAAGTAGTAGTTGTAGATAATTTAGAAACAGGACATATAGAAGCAGTAAATCCAAATGCTAAGTTTTATAATGTTGATATAAGAAATGAAAATGAGTTAGATAAAGTTTTTAAAGAAAATAATATTACAGAAGTAATTCATTTTGCAGCAAATTCTTTAGTTGGAGAAAGTATGACTAATCCATTAAAATATTACAATAACAATGTTCATGGAACAGAAGTATTATTAAAAGTTATGGTTGCTAATGATGTAAAGAAGATTGTATTTTCATCAACAGCTGCAACTTATGGGGAAGCTACTAGAATGCCAATAGTTGAAACAGATAAAACTGAACCAACCAATGCATACGGTGAAACTAAACTTGCTATGGAGAAAATGATGAAGTGGGCGGATATAGCACATGGAGTTAAATATGTTTCATTAAGATATTTTAATGTAGCGGGAGCTCATGTTAGTGGAAGTATTGGAGAAGACCATAGTCCTGAAACTCATTTAATACCATTAATATTACAAGTTCCTCTTGGGAAAAGAGAATTTATATCAATTTTTGGAGAAGATTATGATACAGAAGACGGCACTTGTATTAGAGACTACATTCATGTAACAGATTTAGCTAATGCTCATATTTTAGCAATTGATTATTTAAGAAAAGGAAATGAAAGTGATATTTTCAATTTAGGTAATGGAAATGGATTTTCAGTTAAAGAAATGATAGAAGCTGCTAGAAAGGTAACAGGTCATGAAATACCTGCAAAAATTTGTGAAAGAAGAGCTGGAGACCCTGCTAGACTTATTGCATCATCTGAAAAAGCAAGAAAAACATTAAATTGGGAACCTAAATATGACAATGTTGAAGATATAATAGCATCAGCTTGGAAATGGCATAAAAATAATCCAGTTGGATTTAATAAGTAGGTGAAGTATGGAAATTTATAGTGAAATCAAAAGATTGATTCAATATGGATTGAAAAACAGTTTATTTACTGAAGATGATGAAATTTATATAAGAAATTCCTTATTAAATATTTTAAGTTTAGATGATTATGAGGATATAGAAGTTGAAGATGAAGAATTAGAAACGCCAACAGATATATTAGATAATATATTAAATTATGCTTTTGAAAATGGAATTTTAGAATCTAATACTTCAATTTATAGAGATTTATTAGATACTAAGATTATGGGTGCGTTAATGCCAAGACCTTCAGAAATAATTAAAACATTTAATGAGAAATATGAAAGATCGCAAGAAGAAGCTACAAATTATTTTTATAATATTAGTAAAGCCTGTGATTATGTTAGAACAGATAGAATTTCTCAAAATTTACTTTGGAAAAGTAAAAGTGATTATGGAAATCTAGATATAACTATAAATCTATCAAAACCAGAAAAAGATCCTAAAGCTATCGCAGAAGCTAAGAATATGCCTCCTTCAAAATATCCTAAATGTCTTTTGTGTAAAGAAAATGAAGGCTATAGAGGACGTATAAACCATCCTGCTAGGCAAAATCTTAGAGTTATTCCATTAAGCTTAAACAATGAAAAATGGTATCTACAGTATTCTCCTTATGCTTATTATAATGAACATTGTATTGTTTTTTCAGAAGATCATACTCCAATGAAGCTTACTAATAAGACTTTTCATAGATTACTAGAATTTGTAGAAAAATTTCCACATTACTTTTTAGGATCTAATGCAGACTTACCAATTGTAGGTGGTTCAATACTAACACATGATCATTATCAAGGTGGTAGATATGAATTTGCTATGAATAGAGCTTCAAATTATATAGAATTTATATTAAAAAACTATGAACATGTGAAGTTTTCTATTGTAAAATGGCCACTAAGTGTATTAAGATTAAAGGGTAGGAATAGATTGGAATTAAGTGAATTAGCTTACAAAATATTAAATCATTGGAGAAACTATAGTGATCCTAAAGTAAATATATATGCTTTTACTGATAATGTTCCTCATAATACGGTAACACCAATAGCAAGAAAAGAAAATGATGAGTATGTAATTGATTTAGTTCTAAGAAATAATAAAACTACTGAAAAATATCCAGATGGGATATTCCATCCTCATGCTGAGCTGCATAATATTAAGAAAGAAAATATTGGATTAATAGAAGTTTTAGGACTTGCAGTTCTTCCAGCAAGATTAAAAGAAGAAATAGAGATAATTAAAGTATCTTTAACTACTAGAAAAGATGATATTTATAATTATGATAGCATGAGAATTCATTATAATTGGTATGAAGAAATTAAAATGAAAAATAAAGATATAACAAATGAGAATATTGATGATATTCTAAAAAGTGAAATAGGAAATATATTTACTAAGGTCCTTGAACATTGTGGAGTATTTAAATGGGATGATGAAGGAAAACAAGCTATAGAAAGATATATTGAAAGTTTAAAATTATCAATTGATTAATATTAAAGGTGAGGCATTTCTATGCCTCATCTTAATTATATATTAATGTTTATTCCAATATTAGAATGGAGGTGATTATGGTGGCAACAATTAAAGATATTGCTAATGAAGCAGGTGTTTCTATTGCAACAGTATCCCGTATCTTAAATTTTGATAAAACTCTTAATGTTTCAGAAGATACAAGGAAGAAAGTTTTAGCCATAGCTGAAGAAATGAATTATGTAACTATAAAAGAGAGAAAAAATAAACTTAAGAATTATACTATTGGAATAGTTTGTTCCTTTAATGAGATGAAGGAGTTAAGTGATCCATATTTTTTATCCATAAGAATAGCAATTGAGAAAAAGTGTTTAGAAGATAATATAGGTTTTAAGTCGTTATATCTTAGTAATTTGATGAAAGATGATACATATAATTATAAAGACATAGATGGAATAATAGCTGTTGGTATTTTTGAAAATGATGAAATTAATAGTCTAAAAAAATTATCTCCTAATATTATATTTATAGATTCATCTCCAGAAGAGTGGGAATTTGATTCAATAGTTGTAGATTTGAAGTATGGTACTAAAAAAGCCCTTGATTATTTATATAACTTAGGCCATAGGGATATTGGATATATTGGAGCTAAAGTTATTCCACATAATAGTGATAATGGAATTGAATTAATAAATTATAGAGAATCTACTTATAGAAAATTTATGATAGATATAAATAATTATAAAGAGGAATGGATTTTTAAAGGTAATTTCACACCAGAAGATGGATACACTTTAATGAAGAAAGCTTTAAAATTAGAAAAAATACCTACTGCTTTTTTTATAGCTAGTGATCCTATGGCAATAGGTGCTTATAAAGCTATACAAGAAGAAGGATATAAAATACCAAAGGATATAAGTATAGTTGGTTTTGATGATATAGCCACTGCGCAGTATTTATCACCTTCTTTAACAACAATTAAAATATTTACAGAATATATGGGAGAAATAGCCTTAGATACTATAATGGAAAGAATAAAAGAAGAAAGAAGTCTAAGTAAAAAAATAGTATTGCCAGTTAAATTAATTATAAGGGATAGTTGTAGAAAAATATAAATGAAAGGTGCTGTAAAAACAGCTCCTTTATATAATTTTAATTTAGATGGAGGTATATAAAGTGGTATATAGACTAGGTATAGATGCAGGTTCAACTACAGTAAAATTAGTACTATTAGATGAAAATAATAAATTGATTTATAAAAGTTATACCAGACATCTTACAAAAGTAAGAGAAACTGTATTAAAGGAATTAGATAAAATAAAGGACATAGTAATTAATAATAAAATAAAGGTTTCAATTACTGGATCTTCAGGTTATGGTTTAGCTATGGATTCAAGTATTTCATTTGTTCAAGAGGTATTTGCTACCACAATAGGAGTAAAAAAACTTTTTAGTAATATTGATGTTGTTATTGAACTAGGTGGAGAGGATGCTAAAATAATATATTTAACAAATGGGTTAGAGGAAAGAATGAATTCTAGTTGTGCAGGTGGAACAGGAGCCTTTATTGATCAAATGGCAAGTTTAATGGGTATAAGTGTAGAATACTTAGATAAGATAAGTTTTGATTATAAAAATATATATCCAATTGCATCTAGATGTGGAGTTTTTGCTAAATCTGATATCCAGCCATTATTAAATCAAGGGGCAAGCAAGGCAGATATAGCAGTAAGTATTTATGATGCTGTAGTAAATCAAACTATTGGTGGACTTGCACAAGGTAGAGAAATAAAAGGGAATATATTGTTTTTAGGAGGTCCCTTATATTTTTATAAAGGCCTTAGAAGTATGTTTATAAAAAAGTTAAAATTAAGTGAAGATGAAGCAATAGTAGCAGATGATGCAGAGGTTTTTGTGGCAAAGGGAGCAGCATTATTTTCTGGAAATGAAGAAAAAACTTACACTTATGAAGAATTAATAAAGAAGCTTAATAATTATAAAAATAATACTAATATAAATAAAAGCATTAAGCCTTTATTTTCTAGTAATGATGAATACAAAAAGTTTTTAGATAGACATAACAAAGCTAAGGTTTTAATTAAAGATATAGATGGATATAAAGGAGAGGCCTATTTAGGAATAGATGCAGGAAGTACTACTACAAAACTTGTTTTAATTGATGATAATAGTAATATAATTTATCAATTTTATGCTCATAATGAAGGGAATCCAGTAAAGGTAATTAAGAGGCAATTAGAATATATTTATGATAATTATGGTAAAAAAATTAACATAGTAGGAAGTGCAGTTACTGGTTATGGTGAAGAATTAATAAAGAAAGCCTTTGGTATTGATTATGGTATAGTAGAAACATTAGCCCATTATATTGCAGCAAGTAAATTCAATCCAGATGTAGATTTTATTTTAGACATTGGTGGTCAAGATATTAAATGCTTTGAAATAGAAAATAACGCAATAAAAAGTATAATACTAAATGAGGCTTGTTCTTCAGGCTGTGGATCCTTTATTGAAACTTTTGCTAAGGCAATGGGGTATGACGTGGAGACCTTTTCTAAATTAGGACTCTTTGCAAAGCATCCTGCAGATTTAGGATCAAGATGTACTGTTTTTATGAACTCTTCTGTTAAACAGGCTCAAAGAGATGGTGCAACTATTGAAGATGTTTCAGCTGGCTTATCTATTAGCGTAGTAAAAAATGCTTTATATAAGGTTATTAGAACAAAAAATATAGGAAAAAATGTAATAGTTCAAGGTGGAACATTATGTAATGACGCCATTTTAAGAAGCTTAGAACTAGAATTAAATCAGAATGTTATAAGGTCGAATATTTCTGGATTAATGGGTGCCTATGGAGCTGCAATATATTCAAAAAAGGAGAAACCAAAAGAATCAAAAATTATTACTAGAGAAGAACTTGAAAATTTTACACATAGTTCAAAAGGAATTAAATGTGGACTTTGTACAAATAAATGTAATTTAACTATAAATACATTTAATGGTGGAAGAAAATATATATCTGGAAATAGATGTTCAAAACCTACTGGTAAGTACGATGACAATAACATTCCTAACCTTTATGAATATAAAAATTTAAAGCTATTAGAATATGCTAATAATTTTGGAGATAAAGGAGTAATTGCATTTCCAATGGTTCTAAATATGTTTGAAAATTTACCTTTTTTTGTGAAGTTTTTTAACTATTTAGGAATAAGAGTTATTTTATCAGATGCCTCTTCTAAAAAACTATATTTAAAAGGACAACATACAATACCATCAGATACTGCCTGTTATCCTGCTAAAATAGTTCATGGCCATATAGAAAGTTTAATAGAGAAAAATATTGAAAATATTTTTTATCCTTGTATGACTTTTAATTATGATGAAGGCATTTCAGATAATCATTATAATTGTCCAGTTGTGGCATATTATCCAGAAGTGATAAAAAATAATGTATCAAATATAGAAAAGTGTAATTTTATATCTCCATATTTAGATCTAAATTCTAAAAAAAGTACTATAGAAAATTTATACAATAGCTTAAAGGATTATTATAAATGGATTTCTAAGGAAGATATAAAAAAAGCATATGAATTTGGCCTTGATGAATATAAAGAATTTAAAAAAGATATTTTAATAAAGGGTAAGGAAGCAATTAAATATGGTAGAGATAATGACTTATTAATTGTTGTTTTATCAGGAAGACCTTATCATGTTGATAAAGAAATAAATCATGGAATAGATAAAATGATGAACTCACTAAATTTAGTAATATTAACAGAGGATTCTATTCCTTTTAATTATGATAATGTAGCTGTAAATGTTCTGAATCAGTGGACATATCAAGCGAGGCTATTTAATGCAGCTAAATTTGTGATTAATAATGAGGACATGCAGTTAGTTCAATTAGTATCCTTTGGATGTGGCACAGATGCCATTACAGCTGATGAAATTAAAAGCATTTTAGAAAACAATGGGAAAATATATACACAATTAAAAATAGATGAAACTAATAATTTAGGAGCAGCAAAAATTAGAATAAGAAGTATGGTAGAAGCTATAAAGAATAGGTGGGAAGTATATGAATAATAGTTATAAAGTTTTTACAAAGGAAATGAAAAAAAATTATAAGATTTTAGCACCTAATATGCTACCCATTCATTTTAAGCTAATGAATAAGATATTAAAGGATCATGGATTTGATATAGAATTTCTAGAGGATGATGTTTCTTCTGTAATAGAAGAGGGATTAAAATACTCTAATAATGATATATGTTATCCAGCCATGATAGTAATTGGACAATTTATTTCTGCATTGAAAAGTGGTAAATATGATGTTAACAAAACAGCTTTGCTTATGACCCAAACAGGGGGAGGCTGCAGAGCATCTAATTATATTCACTTAATAAGAAAGGCATTAGAAAACAGTGGATTTTCAGAAGTTCCTGCAATAGGATTAAGTGTATCTGGTATTGAAAAACATCCAGGACTAAAATTAGGTCCCAATCTTATAATTAAGCTTTTTTATGCTGTATTATATGGTGACTTAATTATGTATTTATACAATAAAGTAAAGCCCTATGAAATAAATAAAGGGGAATGTGATATTCTTTTAGATAAAACAGTTGAAAATTTAATACATAAATTTTCAAATCTTAGCTATCTGAAATTATCAAAAGTATCAAAGGAAATTGTTATTAGCTTTAGCAAAATAGAAGTAACTAATGAAAATAAAATTAAAGTAGGCATAGTAGGAGAAATATATATGAAATATTCAAGAATGGGTAATAACCATCTTGAAGAATTTTTAGTTAAGGAAGATGCTGAAGTAGTGCAATCAGGTCTTATGGACTTTGTGAATTACTGTATTTTAAATTCTATTATTGACTATAAATTATATAGGAAGGGATATTTAAAATCAAAAATTGCAGCTTTAGGATATAAAATAATTTTAAAACTTCAAAGAAAGGTAAACAAAGTTATACAAAATAACTCTAGATTTCACGGACCGACAGATTTTGATGAAGTTAGAAAGATGGCTGATGGTTATATTGGTTATGGAGTAAAGATGGGAGAAGGCTGGTTATTAGTAGCAAATATGATAGAATTAATATATTCAGGTGCAAATAATATTATTTGTGCACAACCTTTTGGATGTTTACCTAATCATATTGTAGGCAGAGGAGCTATAAGAAAAATTGTTGATAAAAATCCTGAAGCAAATATTGTAGTTATAGATTATGATCCATCTCAATCAAAGATAAATCAAGAGAATAGAATTAAGTTAATGCTATCAAATGCAAAGTTAAATAAATACTTATAAAAATATTTACAATTAGCTATATCTATAATTATATTGGGTATAGCTATTATTCGTTATTTAGACTAAAATTAAATTGATAATAAATATTATACTAAGCTATTTTTAATAGCATTTAAAGGAAAGAGATGGATAAATCTTATGAGTGAGACTAAACATTATTTTATAATAAATCCTGAGGCGGGGAAAATAGATGTTTCTGAAAAAATAAGTAATGAAATAATAAAAGCCTTTAATGGAAAAAAAGATGAATACATGATCTATATCACTAAAGGGAAAAATGATGCAACTAATTTTACAGAAGATATATGCAAAAAAGAAAAAGGTAATTTAAGGTTTTATGCCTGCGGTGGAGATGGGACCCTTAATGAAGTAGTTAATGGATTAATTGGATATAAAAATGCAAGTGCTTCTGTTATACCTTATGGCACTGGCAATGATTTTGTAAATAACTTTAGTACTAATATCAACTTTTTTGATATTGAAAAACAAATAGAGTTTGAAGAAGAAGAAATTGATTTATTGAAAGTTAATGACAAGTATTCTGTTAACTTATGTAATATAGGCTTTGATGCTAAAGTTGCAGAAAATATGAATAAATTTAAAAGATTTCCTTTAATAAGTGGACAAGGTGCCTATACTCTTTCTGTATTCTATTCTTTATTACATAAGATGTATTCTAATTTGGAAATATTAATAGATAATGAAGAAACAATAGAAGGAGATTTTCTATTATGTGTTGTTGCAAATGGAATGACATATGGAGGTGGCTATAAAGGAGCACCTTTGGCTAAGATTAATGATGGGCTAATAGATGTTTGTATATTTAAAAAAGTATCTAGAACTAAATTACTTAAATTAATTAATGTATTTAAAAGAGGTGAACATCTAGAAAATGAAGAAATGAAGGAGTATTTTATTTATAAAAAATGTAGATCTATTAATATAAAATCAAAAAAAGATTTCACTGTATGTATTGATGGAGAAATTTTAATTGAAAAGAATATAGAGATTAATTTAGAAAGAAAAGCAGTAAATTTTTTAGTTCCAAATAAAGAAATAATTTGTTAATTTTTATAGGAGTGAGGTATAAGTTTGAATAGTTTTATAGAATTTAAAGATGTTAAAAAGACATATAAAATGGGAGAAGTTGATATTGATGCTTTAAGAGGAGTATCCTTTCAAATAGAAAAAGGAGAATTTGTGATAGTTGCAGGTGCTAGTGGTGCAGGTAAAAGTACAATACTAAACATATTAGGTGGAATGGATACATTAACTAGTGGGAAAATTATTGTAGATAATAATATAATAAGTAGTTATACAGAAAAAGAATTAATTTCTTATAGACGATTTGATATTGGATTTGTTTTTCAATTTTATAATTTAGTTCAAAATTTAACTGCTTTAGAAAATGTAGAATTAGCAACGCAAATTTGCAAAAATCCACTTAATCCTTCAGAAGTTTTAGAAGCTGTTGGCCTAGGGGATAGGAAGAATAACTTCCCTTCTCAATTATCTGGTGGAGAGCAGCAAAGAGTGGCTATAGCTAGAGCATTAGCGAAAAATCCTAAATTATTACTTTGTGATGAGCCAACTGGAGCATTAGATTATAACACAGGAAAGGCAATATTAAAATTATTACAAGATACATGTAGAGAACATAATATGACAGTTATTATTATTACACATAATCTTGCCCTTACTCCTATGGGTGATAAAGTAATTAAAGTTAAAAATGGCATGATTGAAAGCATTACTTTAAATGACAATCCAACTCCAGTAGAAAGGATTGAATGGTAAGATGAAAAATGCATTTTTTAAAGATATTTTAAGAGATATAAAAAAATCAAAAGGAAGATTTTTTTCTATTTTTGCAATTATTGCTTTAGGGGTAGCATTTTTTTCAGGTATAAAAGTAGCTCCAATAGATATGAAGGCTACTGCAGATAAATATTATGATGATAATAATTTTATGGATTTAACCTTATATTCTACATTAGGTTTTACTGATGAAGATATTGATGAAATAAAAAAAGTAGAAGGAGTAGAAGATGTATTTGCAACCTATTCCTTAGATACAATCACAAAGGTTGGATCATCAGAATTAGTTATTAAGGTTATGGGGATACCATTAGATAATAGCAATTATGTTAATAAATATACTTTAGTAGAAGGAAGATTACCTGAAAATCCGAATGAATGTGTAATAGAAGAAGGGAAAATTAACAATTTAAATATATCTATTGGTAATAAGATTAAGTTAGAGTCAGGAAATGATGAAGACTTAAGTGAAAGTCTAGAAAATACTGAATTTGAGGTTGTTGGTAAAGTTCAAACTCCCTATTACTTATCTAGCGAAAAAGGCACATCTAATATAGGAAGTGGTAAGGTTTCAAGCTATGTTGTAGTACCTTTAGAAAATTTTAAAATACCAGCCTATACTGAAACATATGTAACTATAAATGGTGCAAAAGAACTAAATAGCTATTCAGATAATTACTTCGATTTTATTGAAACAGTAAAAATATCACTAGAATCCTTAGGTAATGAACGAGCAGGAATTAGATATGAAGAAATTATTGCTGAAGCAAATAAGCAGTTAAATGAAAGTAAGAATAAGTTTAATGAAGAAAAGCAAAATGGTGAAGAAAAGCTTAATAATGCAAAGAAACAGCTAGAGGAATCAGAAAAAGCTCTAAAAACTGGTGAAGATGAATTATTTAAAAAGGAAACAGATTATAAACTTTCAATAATTCAAGCTGAAAATGAAATATCTTTAGGTCAATATAAAATAGATGATGGTAAAGCACAATTGGAGGCAGGCAAACAAACATTAAATGAAGAAAAAGCAAGTGCAGAAAGCCTTATAAATACCGGTAAAGAGACTTTGAAGACATTAGAAAATAATAAGAAAGATTTAGATAAGAGAATTGAAGAAAAAGAAAATGCTTTAAAAGATAATAACTTATCAGAAGAAGAAAAAAATCAAATTAAAAATGAATTAAGCGTATTATATAAGACAAGAGATGAAGTAAATACTGGAATTTCATATATAAATAATGAAATAAAATCTGCAGAAGAAAAAATACGACAAGCAGAAGCAGAAATTCAGGCTAAAGAAAATGAATTAAATAATGCACAAGCTTTACTAAATGAAAATAAAGCAAAATTAGAAAATAGCAAGATAGAAGCTGAAAGTCAATTTGCTAGTGCAAAATTGGAGTTAGAAAATGGTAAGATAGAGTTAGAAAATGGTAAGAAAGAATACGAAGAATCTAAAGAGAAATTTGATAAGGAAATAGCAGCAGCAGAAGCAAAAATTATAAAAGCTGAAAATGATATAAAAGCTATAGAAGAACCAAGCTGGTATGTATTAGATAGAAATAGTCATTATTCTTATGTTGATTATAAGAACAATGCTGATAGTATAGATAAGCTAGCAAAGGTATTTCCAGTATTCTTCTTTTTAGTTGCAGCTTTAGTTTGCTTAACTACAATGACTAGGATGGTAGATGAACAAAGAGTTAATATAGGAACTTTAAAGGGATTAGGATATTCTAAAAATACAATAGCTTTAAAGTATATAATTTATTCATTTACTGCTAGCTTTTTAGGAAGTATAGTTGGGCTTGCAATAGGATATACAGTTTTTCCAATAGTTATTTTTGATGCTTATGGAATAATGTACACTTTACCTAAAATACAGCTTGTATTTAATATTCCTATTGCAATTATAATTACTGCAGTTGCAATTGCGGTTACTACTATTTCCTCAGTTTTAGCTTGTTATAAAGAACTTGTTGAGACTCCAGCAATGCTAATGAGACCAAAAGCACCTAAGGAAGGAAAGAGGATTTTAATTGAAAGAATAGGATTTATATGGAACAAATTAAGTTTTATAGGCAAAGTAACCGTTAGAAATATATTTAGATATAAGAAAAGATTCTTTATGACTGTTTTTGGAATAGCTGGATGTACGGCATTACTTGTCACTGGATTTGGAATTAAAGATTCAATAAAAACAATTGTAGATAAGCAATTTGGAGATATCTTTAAATATAACTTAACTATTAATATTGATAAAGATGTAAGTAAATTAGAAAAAAATGATTTAAAAGATGAATTAAATAATTTAAATGAGATAAATCAACTACTTATGATATCTTCTGAAAGTGGTAAGATAAGAACTGGAAATACAGATAAGGATATTTCCATCATAGTTCCTGAAGATATAGGAAAAATTGGTGATTTCATTAATTTTGTTAATAGAACTACTAAAGAAAAATTAAAATTAAATGACAGTGGAATAATATTGACTGAAAAAGCTGCTAAACAGGCTAAGGTTAAAGTAGGAGAAGAGATAAAAATTAAAGTGAACAATAAAGAATATTCCATGATTGTTTCTGGAATTTCTGAAAACTATACATTTAATTATGCTTATATGTCACCTAAGTACTATAAAGAAGTATTTGATAAAGATGTTATATATAATTCTATAATAGCTAATGCAGAAAATATTGGAAACAAAGATGATTTTTCTATGAGTATTATGGATAAGAAAATAGTGAATGGAGTATCATTTAACGATAGTATTAGAGAAAATTTTGATAATATGATAAAGAGCTTAAATTATGTAATAATAGTAATTATAGTTTCTGCTGGAGCACTTGCATTTACTGTTTTATACAATTTAACTAATGTAAATATTAGTGAAAGAATTAGAGAAATTGCAACTATAAAAGTATTAGGTTTCTATGATAAAGAAGTTTCAGCATATATTTATCGAGAAAATGTTCTATTAACTATTTTTGGTATTTTATTTGGGGAAGGTTTAGGTATATTACTTCATAGATTTATAATGTTAACTGTGGAAATAGATAATATGATGTTTGGAAGAAATATAGATTTACCAAGTTTCCTTCTTTCAGCTCTTTTAACAATAGTATTTGCTGTTTTAGTTAATATAGTTATGTTCTATAAGCTAAAAAAAGTAAAAATGGTAGAATCATTGAAATCAGTAGATTAATTATAAAGGGCTTTTAGTTTAACTAAGAGCCCTTTTTTCAGAACAAAAGCCAAATTTAAGTATATACTATATTAAATAAATACTCATAGGAGAAAATAATGCCATATAGTGATATTTATAAACAAATTGGCTTTCAAAAGGAAATGCAAAGACTAGAAAAACAAGCTAATTTAGGTTCTGATAGGGAAATAAAAATGCTTAGAAATCTAGGAGTAAAAGATAATAGTCTAATTTTAGAAGTAGGTGGTGGCCCAGGTTTTTATACTAAGATTTTATTGGATAATTTTATTAATTCAGAAATTGTTTCGCTAGATATTGATGAAACCTTACTTAATTATTCACATAATATGCTAAAGACGGACTATAAAGAAAGAGTAACTTTTATAAATGATGATATAGCAAGCACTTCAATTCCTAATGGATATTTTGATACAATAATAGCCAGATTTGTATTTCAACATTTAAAGGATCCAATAATAGCTTTAAAAGAAATATATAGAATGTTAAAACCTGGAGGAAAAGTAATAATAATTGATGTTGATAGTGAATTGTGGGGAATAACATTTCCAAAATTTGATTTAATTAAAAATCTAAACTCTGATTTAGCTAAATTTCAATCTTCTTTAAATGGAAATAGAGATATAGGTAGAAGTATGTTAACACTATTAAGATTACTTAAATTTAAAAATCTAAATATAGAAACAGTAATTAATCATAGCGAGATTTTAGGCAAAGATAATTTTAGATATAACTTTGATAAAGGATTAGAAAATAATCCTAAATTAGGTGAGCTTTTAAAAGAATATAACGAATTTTTTGATTTAAGTTATTCTTCTATCATGATTATTAAACTTTTTTTCTACGGAGAGAAGCCAAGATAAAGAAATATTTAAGAAGTGGATAAAACCACTTCTTTTTGTTATAATAAAAGAATATTGTTTTTAAGGTGAGTATTATGATTAAAGAAGCATTATTAAAAAAGAATAAAAGATATATATCTGATAAAAATATATTAGCTAGTAAGAAAATTATTGAAAATGATTTGATTTCAAACTTTAAAATGTATCATGATGAAGGGCTTATACATATTAATTCAGAAGTCTTATCAGAGGATTATTTTAGTACATATACCAATAGCATGGAATTAGATGTAAAAAGTAAAACTTTAATATCAACCTATTGTACATGTGATGATTATGAAAAAAATGAATTTAGAAGAGAAAATTATATTTGTAAGCATTTAGCTGCCACATTTTATAGATTTTTAGAAGAATTAGATAATAACAATGATATTAAAAACAAATTTGAAAATGACATAGAAAGTCGAAAAGTTTTTAAATCTGATGATAATATCTTAAACTTATTATTAGAGGAAGATAATAAGGAAGAAATAAAGTTAGAAGTTTATATAAATAGAATAGGAATTAAAAACAATATAACAGCTGAATTTAAAATAGGATTAAAGGGATTATCCTCTAATAAATCATATGTTGTTAAAGATATAAATCAGTTGTTAATATCTATAAATAATAGAATTCCTATTAAATATGGAAAAGATTTCATTTTTGATTTAAGGTATCAAAGGTTAGGTATAAAAGAAAATAAAATAATAAATTTAATTGAAAAAATAAAAGATGTTGAAAACCTACAGTTAAACTTTGTTAGAAGACAAGATAAGTTTATAGATGGAAAAACATTATTAATACCTGATTTTCTTTTAAGAGAGTTTTTTGATATTATATCTAAAAATAGAGTTTATCTTAATGAAGGCTTCTTCTATAGACCTGTAGAAACAGAAGTTATTTATGATAAACCTAATATACAGTTTACTTTAAAAGAGTTAAGTAATGAGTACATATTAACTATAGATGAAGGATTCCCAGAAGTATTAGATAAAAAGAATACCATATTCTTATATGGAAGTAGTGTTTATCTCCCTAGCTTTGAATATTGTTATAATATATCAAAATATATTAAAGCTTTCCAAGGAAGTAATTCAATTTCTTTAAATAAAGAGGATGAATTAAGGGTATTATCAAATTTATTACCAAAGCTATATACTTTATCTGATTATGTGAAAATCAATAAAAAAATAAGGGATAAAATAGTTAAAGAGGATGTTAAGTTCTGTTTTTATTTTGATAAGGTTAATAAAGATATTACTTTAGTTTTAAAAGTAAAATATGGAGAGCATGAATTTAATATTTTCCATGAATATAAAAATAAGATTATTTATAGAGATTTAAATAAGGAAGCTGAGGCATTATCCTTCTTAAGAGCATTAGGTTTTGAAGCTTCAGGGGATAAGTTTTACTTATTGCTTGGAGATGACTATATATTTAATTTCTTTAAGAATGACATTGTTAAATTACAAGAATTTGGAGAAGTTTTCTATTCAGAAAACTTTAAGATAATAAAGCAAGTAAATAATAAAAATATTGTAGGTCAAATAGAAGCGGGTAAGTATGATTATTTAGAATTTAAGTTTAAAATCTCTGATATTTCAAGTGAGGAAGTAAAAAGTGTTTTATTAGCGTTTAAAGATAATTTAAAATATTATAAGCTAAAAAATGGTGAATACTTAGATTTAGAAGAAATAGAACTTAAAAATTTCTTGAAATTATTAGATGTGCTGTCTGTTGATAATGAAATTAATGATGATAAATTAGTATTTGATAAGAATAAATCAATATTTATAAATGATTTTATTAAAGAAAATAATTTAAGATATATTAAGGGTAAAAATGAACTAACAAAGATTCAAAAGAAAATTAAAGATGTTAAAAAAATAAATTTTAAGGAACCTTCATCGTTAAATGCAAGTTTAAGAGCTTATCAAAAGGAAGGTTTTAATTGGTTAAAAACAATGGATTATTTAGGCTTTGGAGGAATACTTGGGGATGAAATGGGACTTGGTAAAACCATACAAGCTATATCCTTTATCCTATCAACTCTTCCATCTAAAACTCTAATTGTGGCACCAACCTCTTTAATTTATAATTGGAGTAATGAAATTGAAAAGTTTGCCCCTAGTATAAAATGGGCAGTTCTAAATGGAACAAAGGATGAGAGATTAAGTATATTAAATAATATTAGTAAATATGATGTTATAATAACAACTTATAATATTCTAAAAAGAGATTTGGATTTGTATAGCAATATTAATTTTGATTATTGTTTTATAGATGAGGCACAGTATATTAAAAATAGTAATTCTCAAAATGCTTTATCTGTAAAAAAAATAAATGCAAAAAGAAAGTTTGCATTAACAGGAACCCCAATAGAAAATTCAGTTTTAGAATTATGGTCAATTTTTGATTTCATAATGCCAGGGTATCTATTTGATGAAAAGAGATTTAGTGTTAGATATTATAAAAAGTTACATGAATCAAATGAAGTTTTAGAAGAATTAAATATGCTGATTCAACCTTTTATACTAAGAAGATATAAAAAAGATGTAATAAAGGAATTACCTTTAAAAATTGAAAAGAAACTTCTAGTTTCAATGTCTGAAGAACAAGAAAAGGTATATGGAATATATGCAGATTATGCTAAGAATCTAATTGAAAAGAAAGTAAAAGATGATGAATTAAATAATAGTAAAATTGAGATACTTTCATATATAACAAAATTAAGGCAAATATGTTTAGATCCATCAGTATTGATTAATGACTATATAGGAAGTAGTGGGAAGATAGATTCTTTAATTGAATTATTAAATCAAGGAATAGAAGAGGGACATAAAATTCTTGTATTTTCACAATTTACTTCTGTATTAAAGAATATATCTAAGAAATTAGAAACTGAAAAAATATCTTATAGTTATTTAGATGGAAGTATCCCATCAGAAAAAAGAATTCATTTAATAGATGAATTTAATAATGGGAATAATTCTGTATTTTTAATTAGCTTAAAGGCTGGGGGAACAGGTTTAAACTTAACTTCAGCAGATATAGTAATTCACTTTGATCCATGGTGGAATCCAGCAGTTGAAGATCAAGCAACTGATAGAGCACATAGATTTGGGCAAAAGAATATTGTTGAAGTTATAAAGCTTATTTCAAAAAATACTATTGAGGAAAAAATAGTAGAGCTTCAAGATGAAAAGAGAAAGTTAATTGAAAAGATAATTGATAATGATATGGAAGCTTCAAATATAAATGCCTTAAGTGATGAAGATATTTTAAATTTATTTTCAATAGGATAATATAATTTTTATATTATATGGGAGAATAAATAGACTTATTAAATATAAATCTATTTATTCTCCTTTTTATATTAAATTAGCTTATTTTTATGCTTTCAAATTAATTTTAAAGAAAGACTATTGAATACATTTCATTGTAGTAATAAAATTAGTTAAGTAAAATATATAAACAATGTGAGGGAAAAATGAAAATAAGAACACCAGATTATTTTGAAAAGTTTAAATGTATTGCTGATAAATGTGAAGATACTTGTTGTGCTGGATGGGGAATAGTAATTGATGATAAGAGTTATAAAAAATACTTATCTACTCAAGGAGAATTTGGGGAAGAATTAAGAAGTAAGATAGTAGAGGAAGAAGGTGAACATGTCTTTACTTTAAATGGAGATAGATGTTCATTCTTAAATGATGATAATTTATGTAGGATATATAGTGAATTAGGGGGAGATAGCCTCTGCTATACCTGTAGAGAATATCCTCGTTATTTAGAGGAGTTTGGTAACTTGCGAGAAATTGGTATATCTCTATCATGCCCTGAAGCAGCAAGAATAATACTAAATAAATCTGAAATAACGAAGTTTACTTTATCTGAAACTGAGGAGGAAGTAAATAGTTATAATGATATAAATCCTAATATATATATTAACCTTATGCAGTGTAGAAATGCTATCTTTAATATATTGCAGGATAGGAATATAAAATTAATAGATAGATGTGTTTTAGTACTTGCTCTTGCAAATGAAGTTCAAGAAAAAATAGATTTAAATGATATAAACTCTATTAGAAATATTAAGGATAACTATTTAAATAAAGAATTCCTTAATGAAAAGTTAGCTTCATTTAAAAAGTATAATAATAAATTAGAAGCTAAATATCTAAATATTTATAGTATTATTAACATATTTAAGGATTTAAAGCATCTTAAGGCTGAGTATACTGAAGAATTAGAAAATCCTTTAAGATATTTTTGGAAAGCTGATGAAGATATAAATCTTTATTCAGATCTTAATTTAGGATTTAATGACTATTATAAAAATAATGAGTATAAGTTTGAACAAATAGTTATTTATTATATATATAGATATTTTATGAAGTCAGTATTTGATTATGATGCTATAGCAAAGATAAAATTTGCTTTAATAAGCTTTATAATGATTAAAGAATTATCTGTAGTACGTTATTTAGAAAACAAAGAATTTTTAGATGAAGATTTAGTAGATATATCCTATAAATACTCTAGGGATATAGAACACTTAGAAGAAAATGTAGATGTTTTGCAAGAATTATTTGAAACAAGAGATGAATTTAGTTTTGAAAATTTCATAATAAATTTATATAACTAGATAAGTGGGGCTATTACTAAGCTCCACTTTTATACTATGAGTTATTACTTTTTATTGTTTTAAATTTATAGTATAATAGTCATAAAACCTTAGTTTTACAAGGTTTATACATAAATTAGTATTTGTGAGGTATATATATGTTAACTCCAATGATGAGACAATATTTTGAGATAAAAGAAAATTATAAAGACTGTATTTTATTCTTTAGACTAGGAGATTTTTATGAAATGTTCTTTGAAGATGCTAAAATAGCATCAAGAGAACTTGAACTTGTACTTACTGGAAGAGATTGCGGATTAGAGGAAAGAGCGCCAATGTGTGGTATCCCCTTTCATGCAGCATCATCATACATAGCTAGATTAGTAAACAAAGGATATAAGGTAGCTATAGGTGAGCAAGTAGAAGATCCTGCTGTAGCTAAAGGAATTGTAAAAAGAGATGTTATTAAGGTAATTACTCCTGGAACTTTTGTAGAAGCTTCAGAAGATAGTGAATATAAAAATACCTATATAATGTGCATAGTAGAAAATGATAATAGTTATGGTGTATCAATTTCTGATATATCAACTGGTGAATTTAAGGTAACATCCTTTAATTCTATTAAAGCAACATTATTAGATGAAATAACAAAGGTTAATCCAAAAGAAATACTTGTAGATGATAATATAAGTGAAGAGCTTTTATCAGAAATTACTTCTGTTACACAAGCATTAATAACTAAGAGAAATTTAGATAAAAATATATGTACTGAAGAGGAATTAATTAATCAATTTTCTGAAGTATGTACTACAAATTTAAATGAGTTATCAAAGAAGGTTTCTAAAGCCTTACTTAAATATATATATGATACTCAAAAGATGACTTTGACTAATATTAACTTGCTTGAATACTACGATATAGTTAATTATATGACCATAGATGGTAATTCAAGAAGAAATTTAGAACTTACAGAAAACCTTAAGGAAAAATCAAAGAGAGGTAGCTTAATATGGGTTTTAGATAAGACTTCCACATCTATGGGGGGAAGGGCTATTAGGAAATGGATTGAGGAACCTCTAATAATTAAAGGTGAAATTGAAGAAAGATTAGATGGAGTAGAGGAACTATTTAAGAATAATTATTTTAATGAAGACTTAAGAGTTCTACTAAAAGAAATTTATGATATTGAAAGAATAGTTGGTAAAATTTCTAATAAGAACGTAAATGCTAAAGACTTAATATCTTTAAAAAAGTCTATAGAGAAATTACCAGGTATTAAGGAGCATTTATCTAAGGCCAATTCAAAAATATTAAAGGAATGGTTTAATGAGTTAGATGAATTATCTGATATCAAAGATTTACTATCTAACTCAATATTGGATGATCCTTCTCTATCATTAAAAGAAGGGAATATAATTAAAGATGGATATAGTGAAGAAATTGACAGTTTAAGAACTGCAAAATTCCATGGGAAAGAGTGGATTGCTGCTTTAGAAAATAGAGAAAGAGAATTTACAGGTATTAAATCTTTAAAGGTAGGTTATAATAAAGTATTTGGTTACTATATAGAAATATCTAGAGCAAATTATTCCTCTATACCAGAAGGTAGATATATAAGAAAGCAAACCTTAGCTAATGCCGAAAGATTTATAACACAAGAATTAAAGGAAATGGAAGATAAGATATTAGGCGCTGAAGAGAAGCTAATATCATTAGAGTATAATTTATTTGTGGAAATTAGAGATCTTATTGAAAAGGAAATTCCAAGACTTAAACAAAGTGCTAGAGTCATAGGTAATTTAGATGCTTTATCTACATTAGCTCTTATTGCATTAGAAAATGATTATATAAAGCCATCTATAAATGAAAAAGGCTTAATTGAAATAACTGAAGGAAGGCACCCTGTAGTTGAAAAGGTAATTAGTAATGGAGAGTTTGTATCAAATGATACTTTACTAAATACTGATAGTAATAGATTATTACTTATTACAGGACCTAATATGGCAGGTAAATCTACATATATGAGACAAGTAGCATTAATTACTCTTATGGCACAAATAGGATCCTTTGTTCCTGCTAAGTCTGCTAATATTTCTATATGTGATAAGATTTTCACTAGAATTGGTGCTTCAGATGATTTAGCTGGTGGGAAGTCAACATTTATGGTTGAAATGTGGGAAGTATCAAACATCCTAAAAAATGCTACATCAAGAAGTTTAGTATTATTAGATGAAGTGGGAAGAGGAACTTCAACTTATGATGGCTTAAGTATAGCATGGTCAGTTATAGAATATATTTCTAAAAATAATAATCTTAAATGTAAGACATTATTTGCTACACACTATCATGAGCTTACTAAATTAGAAGGTAGTATTGAAGGTGTTAAGAACTATTCAGTAGCAGTATCAGAGGTAGAAGACACTATAATCTTCTTAAGAAAGATAGTGGAAGGAGGAGCAGATCAATCTTATGGAATAGAGGTTGCTAAGCTTGCTGGATTACCTAATGAAGTGATAGATAGAGCAAAGGAAATATTAGCTTCATTAGAAGGAAATAAAGAAGAAATAAAGCCTGTTGAAGCTATTAAAGAAGTGGCTATAGAAAGAGAAGAAAAGCCTAAAAAGAGTAAAAAATCTAATAAGGAAGATAACTATCAGTTAGATTTTTCTATAATAGAAAAGGAAGGCTTAATTAACTCTATAGCAGATTTAGATGTAATGTCTTTAACTCCTATGGATGCAATGAATACATTATATAAATTAACTTTAGAAGCTAAAAGATTAAAATAAAATTATAAGGGGGTAGAATATGAAGAGAATAAATATATTAGATGAGCATACCTCTAATAAAATTGCAGCAGGGGAAGTGGTAGAACGTCCTTCCTCTGTTGTAAAAGAGCTTATGGAAAACTCTATAGATGCCGATGCAAAGAATATTACTATCGAAATAGAAGAGGGCGGAGTTTCTTTAATAAGAATAATAGATGATGGCTATGGTATTCATAAAGATGATATAAAAAAGGCTTTTTTACCTCATGCTACATCTAAGATAAAAGATGTTGATGATATTTATTCTATAATGACATTAGGCTTTAGAGGAGAAGCATTAGCATCCATAGCATCTATTTCTAAGGTGAGTTTAAAAAGTAAAATGGAAGGTGAAGCTTTTGGTTCTGAAATAGTTATAGAAGGCGGAGAAATTATAAGCTTAAATGATATAGGAACTAATAAAGGTACTATTATAGAGGTAAGGGATTTATTTTATAATGTACCTGCAAGAAAGAAGTTTTTAAAAACTATTTCAAGAGAAGGAGCTTTAATTGGAGATATAGTTAATAGAATAGCATTATCTCATCCTGAAGTGTCTATTAAGTTTTACAATAATGGTAAGAAAGTATTACACAGTTATGGAACAGGAAATCTAATTGATGTAATAAGAACTATATATGGTAAAAGTATTAGTGATAATTTAATTTATTTTGAGAATAAGGAAGATGCCATATCTTTATATGGGTATATAGGTAAAGAAGAAATTGCTAGAGGTTCTAGGAATAATCAAAGCATCTTCGTTAATGGAAGATATATAAAAAATAAAACCATAGTTGCTGCTGTAGAAAATGCTTTTAAGTCTTTTGCAACAGTGAATAAATTTCCTTTCTTTGTACTTTTTATAGACCTTTATCCAGAGTTTGTAGATGTTAATATACATCCAACAAAGGCTGAAATTAAGTTTAAGGAAGATAGGGGCATTTTTAAGAAGGTGTTTGATTCAGTACATAAAGCTTTTAGAAATGAAGTTTTTGAGGATTTTTATATTCCCGAGGAAGAAACTAAAGAAGCAGAAGACACAAAAAGTATTGAAGAAATAAAATTTACTATTAATGATATTCCTAAAGAGGATTTAGAAGAAGATAATAAAAAAATAATTCATAAAGATTTAGAGAATCTTACTTATGAAGAAGTTAGAAAAGAAGAAGAGTTATATGAAAGCCTAAAAGGATTAGCTACTTCAATAAATATAAAGCCAAGTTATGATAATACTGTAGAAAAACTAGTAATACATGAAGATAAACAGGAAATTAATATATCAAATAATAAATTGGAAAGTAATAAGATAGCTAAATTTCCAAATTTAAGAGTAATAGGCCAATTTAATAAGATGTATATCTTAGCAGAGTATGAAGATATTTTATATATAATTGATCAACATGCAGCCCATGAAAAAATATTATTTGAAAAGTATTTAAAGAATATAGAAGAGGGAGATATAGTAGTACAACAATTACTAGTACCTGTATTAATAGATTTAACCACTGATGATTATTGCTATTATGATGAAAATGCTGAAATATTTTTAAATGCAGGCTTTATAATTGAAAACTTTGGTGGTAATACTATATCTATAAAGGAAGTTCCATATTTCTTAGGAAAATTAGATGCTAGGAATTTATTTATGAATATACTAGATAATATTAAAAGTCTAGGTAGTGGTAAGACTACTGAAGTTAAATATAATAAAATAGCTACATTAGCTTGTAAGGCAGCTGTAAAGGCAAATAATTATCTAAATGAATCTGAAATGAATAAACTTATTAATGATTTAAGATATTTAGATGATCCTTTTCATTGTCCGCATGGTAGACCTGTAATTATAAAGTTTACTAATTATGATTTAGATAAAAAATTTAGAAGAATTGTTTAGGGAGAAATAATGAAAAATAAGATATTAATTATAGCTGGTCCAACAGCGGTTGGTAAAACTAACTTATCTATAAAACTTGCTAAAGAGTTAAATGGAGAAATAATTTCTACTGATTCTATGCAAATATATAAGTATATGGATATTGGATCAGCTAAAATCACTAAAGAGGAAATGGAGGGGGTGCCACATCATATGATAGATGTAGTTGATCCTTCTACTCCTTTTTCTGTAGCAGAATACAAAGAAAGTGCATCAAAATGTATAGATAATATTTTATCAAGGGGTAAATTGCCTATATTAGTAGGTGGAACTGGCTTATATATTAATGCTATTACTTGTAATATGAACTTTACAGAAGCAGAAAGTGATAATGAATATAGAAAAGAATTAGAAGAATTAGCTGATGAAAAAGGTAATGAATTTATTCATGAAATGCTAAAAGATATAGATCCTATTAGCTATAAGGAAATACATTTTAATAATAGAAAAAGAGTTATTAGAGCTTTAGAAGTATTTAAATTAACGAATAAGCCATTTAGTTCTTTTAATGCAGGGGATGATTTTTATAATTCTCCATATGATGTAAGATATTATGTTATTAATATGGATAGAGCTAAGCTTTATGATAGAATAAACTTAAGAGTGGATATCATGTTAGAACAAGGGTTAATTGATGAATGCATAAAACTTAAGAATATGGGGTATAATTCTCTTATGCAATCAATGCAAGGCATAGGTTATAAAGAAGTTCTTTATTACTTAGATAACAAAATTTCTTATACAGAGGCAGTAGAGATGATAAAGCAAGGGTCAAGAAATTATGCGAAGAGACAATTAACATGGTTTAGAAGAGATCCAAGAGCTATATTTCTAAATAAAGATGAATTAAATGAAGAAGAAGTATTTGAAAAAATAGTTTGTGACCTAAGGCAATAAATATCATATTTATTTAATAATACTTTGGAGGTGTTTAATATGAATAAACAGCCTAATAACTTACAAGATATCTTTTTAAATGGAGCTAGAAAAAATAAGATTTCAGTAATTATTTATTTAACGAATGGCTTTCAACTAAAAGGTTATGTAAAGGGCTTTGATAGTTTTACTGTTGTTTTAGATAGCGAAGGTAAACAAATACTTGTTTATAAGCATGCAATAACAACAATAACTCCTTCAAAACCAATATTATTTAATAATGAAGAAGAGTAGGAATTTTATCCTACTTTTTTTCTTTTATATAAAGTATAGGTGTTTGAAATTGTCTTAAAATATGGTAATATTGTGTTTATGTAAACATATTTTATATAAAGGAAGGGAGATTACATATTAACAATTAATATGTAGATACATTATGTTAAAACAAACAGAAGAATTAATGATAAAAGCCTTTAATTTTAAAGATAATACCTTTGAATTATATAAGAAAGCTTTAAATGATGTGGAAGAGGTATTTAGTAGTTACGATGAAATAAGAGAGTATAATCAGCTAAAAGTTTTAAAAGCATTTCAAGAAGAGAGAATAAGTGAATCACATTTTACAAATTCATCAGGTTATGGATATGATGATATAGGAAGAGATTCTTTAGATAAAGTATATGCTAGAGTCTTTAACACAGAAAGTGCTCTAGTAAGACCTCATTTTGTTAATGGAACACATGCTATTGGATGTGCCTTAATGGGGAATTTGAGAACAGGAGACACAATGATATGTGTTTCAGGGGCACCATATGATACTCTTCATAATATTATAGGAATCAGTGGAAAAGAAAACATAGGTTCATTAAAGGAATATGGTGTAAATTATAAACAAGTTGATTTAAAGAATGGTAAATTTGATTTAGATGGAATTAAAGAAGTCCTATCTGAAGATAAAACAATAAAATTAGTACATATACAAAGAAGTACAGGATATGGTTGGAGAAATTCATTTTTAGTAAGTGAATTAGAAGAAGTAATAAAGTTCATTAAAGAAATAAGAAATGATGTAATAGTATTTGTAGATAATTGCTATGGAGAATTTATAGATTATATTGAGCCAACAGATGTTGGAGCAGATTTAATTGCTGGATCTTTAATAAAGAATATAGGCGGTGGAATAGCTCCTACAGGAGGTTATATAGCTGGTAAGTCTAAATATGTTGAACAAGCCGCTTATAGATTAACTACACCTGGAATAGGAGGGGAGTGCGGCTCTACTTTTGGAGTTGTTAGACAACTTTATCAAGGACTTTTCTTAGCACCTCATGTAGCAATAGAAGCAGTGAAGGGAGCAGTATTTTGTTCAAGAATAATGGAACTTGCAGGCTTTGATGTATTACCTAAATATAATGAAAAAAGAAGTGATATAATTCAAGCTATTAAATTTGGAGATAAAGATAAATTAATTCAATTCTGTAAGGGAATACAAAAAGGGTCCCCTATAGATTCTTTCGTAGAATGCGAACCATGGGCTATGCCTGGATATAATGATGAAGTTATAATGGCAGCTGGAGCATTTATACAAGGATCATCTATTGAATTATCTGCAGATGCACCTATAAGAGAACCTTATATAGCATACTTACAAGGTGGTTTAACTTTTGATCATGCTAAGATAGGTATAATGATTTCATTAAATAATATTCTTAATTTATAATATATAAAAGCTCTGGATATATATCTAGAGCTTTTATTTAGTTCTAAAAGTTATATAATTTATTCAAAAAAAATAAATTCATTTGATTCTAACTGAATACTATTACCTAAAGAAGAGTTTTTTAAAATTACAAGTAAGTAAATAATATCCTTAGTAGATATAATTGCTGCTGATGCTGCAATAGCATACAAATATATATTAAATTCTAATATATAGCTTGCTATAGTCGGAATTACAGCAAATAGTATACATGGTATTATTAATGAAAACCCAATCCTTACCTTAGAAATTCTTATCTTTGATCTTATATTTATAGCCATGGTAAATGGGTTAATTTCAAGATTTATATTATCCTTTTTTAGTACCTTTGGTAGAAATAATGCCTTTATAAAAGCGTATGGATATTCAATAAGGATATAAGAAATAATTAGTAAAGCTAAAAATAATTTACCTACATGTATAAAATCATCACCTAGAAAAAATAAACTGTAGCCTAATCCAAAAGCGTATAATATAGCAACAAGTACTTTCAAAAAAAATATTACTGAAGAATAGTTTTCTTTATCTATTATATTGTAATTATCTGAAGAATCTTCTGTTAAATGTTCCTTGTTTTTTGCAATGGAAATCTTCAATTTTTACCTCCTAAAAAATAAAAAAATAGAGTCATACACAATATTGTATGACTCATAATTTTTAATATGCTCTAAATAAACCAACTAATTTTCCAAGTATACTACAATCTTCTACAATAATAGGAGATAGAGTATCATTTTCTGGTTGAAGTCTTATATGATCCTTTTCTTTGTAAAAGGTTTTTATTGTAGCTTCATTTTCTATTAAAGCAACAACTATATCTCCATTTTCAGCAGTTGGTGCTTTTTCTATAATTGCATAATCCCCATCATTTATCCCAGCATTTATCATACTATCACCAGTAACTTTTAACATAAATAGCTCATCATTGTGCTTAATATATTCTATTGGGATAGGGAAGGTATCTTCAATATTTTCAGTAGCTAAGATCGGTGCTCCTGCTGTTACTTTTCCTATTATAGGTATATTTAACATTTCTTTTCTATTATTAGACATTTCTATGATTTCTAATGCACGTGGTTTAGTAGGATCTCTCTTAATAAAACCTTTCTTTTCTAATCTCTTTAAGTGTCCGTGAACTGTTGAAGTTGATCTTAAATTTACAGCTTCACATATTTCTCTTACGGAAGGTGGATATCCTTTATTTTCTGTATATATTTTTAAAAATTCATAGATTTCTAATTGCTTATCGCTTACTTCCATTAATAAAACACCTCACTTTATTAGAGATATTATAACATAAAAACACTATAATATCAAACTTATGTTCTTTTTAGGGCTATATATAAATAAAATTTGATTATTATATACTAATTTGATATAATATAATTTACGTTAAAACTTAGATTATATTATAGGTGGTGTTTTCGTGAATATAAATAAATACACTGATGATGATATATGTGATATATATCCAAATAGAATATGCGATAATTGTGGGGATTGTCTAAAAGAAGAAGGAATAGATGTTAGAGCCATAAAGATAGAAGATATAGCAAAAACTATAGAAGAAAATGAATTTTTAGAAGCTGAGTATAAGAGTATGCTAGAAGCTTTAAAAGAAGAAACTAATATGGAAGAAGAAGATTATGAAATTGAAGAAGGAGAGAATTTAGAGTATGTAGATGCTTTTGATCATATTGAATACATAGATGACTTAGATTATTTAGAAGAAGATCTTGATGAAGCTACAGAAGAAATTTTTCCTGGATTTAGAGTATTAAAGAAAAAATAGTTTAAATAAATGTAGGTATTGAATATAAATTTAATACCTACATTTAACTTTTATAAACTGAATAGATTGTCCACTAATTTAATTATACTTTTGATAGCGGGTTAGAGTTAACAGCATCTCTTAGTATGTCCTCATCAACGTGAGTATAAATTTGTGTAGTTGAAATATTTTCATGACCTAATATACTTTGTAAACTTCTAATATCTACATTTCCATGTTTATACATTAGGGTAGCAGCAGTATGTCTTAATTTATGAGGGGTATATTTTCCATCTGTTAATCCAGAATTAGAAATATGCTTTTTAACTAATAGCTCCACAGTTCTTTTGTTTATTGGTTTGTAGCGGGAGGAGAGTAGTAAGTATTCTTTATCTTCAGGAAGACATTTTGAGTCATCTCTAACCTTTAAATAGTTGTCTATAGCTTTTATGCAAGCTTCATTTAAATATACAGTTCTTTCTTTATCACCTTTACCTATAATAGTTAGAGTATCTCCCTTTATTTTATCTATTTTTATTCCACAAAGTTCTGATAAACGCATTCCGCAGTTTAAGAATAATGTTAAAATACAATAATCTCTATGATAATTTTTATTGCTTTTATCTAATGAACTTAATAAATTTAAACTTTCATCTAAGGTTAAATAAATTGGATGTCTTTTATTAAGCTTAGGAGATTCTAAATCTAGGGTAGGGTTATCTTCTATAATTTTTGCCTTACCTTGAAGAAATTTAAAATAAGATTTTAATGCTGCAACTTTTCTTGCTCTGGCATAGCTACCATTATTTCTTTGTTTTTCTGCAAAGTTTAAAAATGCATATATATCTGTTAGTTTAATATTCCTTAAAAATGAGTTATCAATATCCTTAATATCTATTTCATGAAATTCTAGAGAAGGATCAACTACTAAGCCTTTATATATTTTTAGAAATTTAAAAAACATAGATAAATCAATTTCATAACCTTTAATTGTATTTGGAGATTTACCTTTAATTGTTTCTAAGTAATTTAAAAAATCAATCATGGATTGTGGTAAATTTTTAATTTCAAGTTTTTCTATACCGTATTTATTCATTAATGAATTGTTATTTAAATTTGAATTTTCGTCAGATTTTAAATTGAGATTTGATGAAGAATTTTTCTTTTTTAATTTTTGGCCTTTTTTAATGCTTCGATTAATTCCTAATTCCTTAAGCCATATTTGAATATTCCTAACACCAGTATCATATATTTCCGCAAGCTGATCAGTAGATAACTTATGTATTTCAACTAATTTATAAAGATCTTCAATTATAAATTCATATCCGCGATCTACACCTAAATTATAATAGTTTGAATAGATTAAATGGATTTTTTTCTTATCTTTATTAGTTAACTCAACATTTAAAAGTCTGTTTACATCGTCACTATATTTAAAATCTTTATATTTATATGTTATTTTTCGTACGTTAGACATTTTTTTCACCTCATTAAATCCTTGTTAAGCCTTGATTTTATTATATCACAGCCATTTTACTTTTTCAATATAACGAAATACACTAAATGTATATTTAGCGAAATAATTTTAATCGATTTTTCTAGAACATATTTACTACATATTAAATATTATGTAAAGTAAATTATATAAGTAATGCAATGTTGCATTACTTATATAATAATATCTTGGAAATTTATTTTTTTATATTTATTTAAAATTATTTCAGAATTAGTTATTGGCTTTGATTCTAATAAATATGGCCAGATGTTTTGGTTATATCCTAAAATTTTAATTATTTCTCCGTGGTTTGTAATAGAAAAATTTCCTTGTAAGTTTTTTAAATTCCATAACTTAATTTTGGGATACTTGAAACCTGCCTTTAGCCATTTTTCTTTATTAATTTCTAATGTTTTAAAATCAATATCTTCATCCTTATTATAT
>OGSQ01000203.1_pt1 | contig 35204 bp, 36 predicted proteins | sample 1573921 | NCBI WGS metagenome assembly OGSQ01 (sample SAMN03295832, study PRJEB24534) | human gut metagenome | isolation source: fecal sample 7 from infant 4 | host: Homo sapiens | place: USA: Pittsburgh, PA | collected 2014-07 | reverse complement strand
ATTTCTTATTTAATTTACTTTTTAAATATTTATATATAATAATGTTATTCATTTAAGTCTACATAATTACCTTTTTTAGAGAATATTATCCATTCGCAAATATTTGTTACATGATCACCAATTCTCTCTAAATATTTTGAAGCAAAGAGAATTTGAGTCCCTTGATTTATCATTTCAGATTCGTTTCCCATCTTTTTAAGAACTATACTAAACATGCCTTGATAAATTGCATCTACTCTATCATCCATACGACAAATTTCATAGGCTGCCTTTTCGTCACCATTAACATAAGCTTCAATTGATAATTTTATCATATTATTAACAATATCAACTAATTCCCAAATAGGAGCTATTTCATCTGAAAAACTTACTCCCTTAACTCTAGGAACTATTTTACATATATCAACAGCATAGTCCGCCATTCTTTCAAGATCAGTTACAATTTTAGTTGTTGTATATATACTCCTTAAATCTCTAGCTAAAGGAGATTCCGTAGCCATAAACTTTATACATTTTTCTTCTATAATTTTTTGTAAATTATCTACTTTATCATCATCTTTTATGACTTTTTTTGCCAAATCTACATCTTGATTTTTTAAAGAATTCATGCTTTCTAGTATTTGTTTTTCTACTAAACTTGCCATTTCAATTAATTCTGAATTAAGCAATTTAATTTTATTACTCATTACTTCTCTCATCATTTTTTCTCACCTCTTAATAATTTTAGCCAAATCTTCCAGTAATATAATCTTCTGTTCTCTTATCCCTAGGTTTATAGAAAATATCTTCTGTATCTCCATATTCAATTATTTCTCCATTTAAGAAAAATGCCGTTTTATCTGCAATTCTACCTGCTTGTTGCATATTATGAGTTACTATTATCACTGTATACTTCTTTTTTAAATCTTCCATTAATTCTTCCATTTTGTTAGTAGAAATTGGATCTAAAGCAGAAGTTGGTTCATCCATTAATATTATTTCTGGAGAAACAGCTATAGTTCTTGCTATACATAGTCTTTGTTGTTGTCCTCCTGATAAACCTAAAGCACTTTTCTTAAGCCTATCTTTAACTTCATCCCAAAGAGCTGCCCCTTTTAAGCTTTTTTCAACTATTTCATCTAATGATTTTTTATCTTTTATACCATGCAATCTTGGACCATAAGCTATATTATCATAAATTGACATTGGAAATGGATTAGGTTTTTGAAATACCATACCCACTTTTGTTCTTAATGCAATAACATCTTTACTTTTGTATATATCTTCTCCATCAACAAAGATTTCTCCTTCAATTTTAACATTATCTATTAAATCATTCATTCTGTTAATAGTTCTTAAAAATGTAGATTTACCACATCCAGAAGGTCCTATAAAAGCAGTAACTTTATTTTCTTCTAAATCTATATTTATATTTTTTAAAGCTTGATTATCTCCATAATATAAATTCAAGTTTCTTACTTGAATCTTTTTTAAATTTTCTTTTGACATACTTACACCTCTTAGTATATATAATTAATAATTTGCCTTATTAAATTTTTTACTTATTAACTTTGTTAGTATATTTAGTATGAGTATTATTACTATTAAAACTATTCCCACTGCCGTAGCTTGTCCTATATCTCCTGACTCTTGAGTTACTAAATAGGACTGTACCGTTAAAGTTCTTGCACTAGACATTATTCCTTTTGGCATCTTTGCAACGGTTCCTGCTGTTAGTAAAATAGCTGCTGATTCACCAACTACACGACCAACAGATAATATTACTCCCACTAATATTCCTGGTATTGCACTAGGTACTATTACCTTATAGAGTGTTTGAAACCTAGTTGCTCCAAGACCTAATGATGCTTCTTTATATGATGGTGGAACAGCCTTCAAAGCTTCTTCTGTAGTTCTAATAATTACAGGTAATATTATAATTGCAACAGTAAGAGATCCTGCAAGTATTGAATATCCTAATTTTAATGTTACAACAAAAAATATAGATCCAAATAATCCATAAACTATAGATGGAATACCTGATAAACTTTCTGTTGCAAACCTAATAATTTTTACAACCTTACCTTGTTTAGCATACTCTGTTAGGTAAATAGCTGCCAATATTCCTATAGGAGTTGCTACTACTATGGAAATAACAACAGTATATAATGTTGCTATTATCATAGGTAAAATACCACCATCTCCTGATGCTGAATAATTTTTTGTAATAAAATCTATATTTATTAATTTATATCCCTTTAAAAAAATAAATCCTAATATAAATATTAATATTCCAACTGTAATAGCTGCTGATATCCATAATAATGACTTTAATAATACTTCTTTAAATTTTCTCATAATTAGTTACCTTCCTTACTAGAAAGTTTACTTAATACTAAGTTTAATAATAATATAAATAGGAATAATATAACTCCTGTGGCAAATAACATTTCTTGATGGGTTCCAAAGGAATATCCCATTTCCAGTGCTATATTAGTAGTAAGTGGTCTTACTGAATCCATAATTGAGCTTGGAATTATAGGTGAATTTCCTGCAACTAATATTATTGCCATTGTTTCACCAATTGCTCTCCCTATCCCTAATACTACCCCAGCTAAAATTCCTGATTTAGCTGCAGGAACAACAACTTTAAAGGTTGTTTCTATGTGTGATGCACCTAGAGCTAATGAACCCTCTTTATAGTTTTTAGGAACTGCTCTTATAGCAGTTTCAGAAACTGTTACTATTGTAGGTAGCATCATAATTGATAATACTATTATTATAGCTAAAAGACTTTGCCCTTTTGGTAAATCAAAAGTACTCATAATCCAAGGCACTATAACAGATAATCCAAAAATTCCATATAAAACTGATGGAATTCCTGCTAACAGTTCAACTGCTGCTGATATTATCTTTCCAACTTTTTTTGGTGCTACTTCTGCTATAAATATAGCTGTGAATATCCCTATAGGTACACCAACTATTAGTGAACCTAGTGTTCCAAGTATAGATGCAATTACCATTGGCATAATACCATAAATATCTGAACTAGGTATCCACTTACTTCCTGTAAAAAAATCTACAAAAGAGTAACCTTTACTTATAAATGGAGTTAAACCTTTATAAAATACAAAGCCTATAATTACTAATAAACTTATTACTGCAATAAGAGCACTGGCTAAAAATATTCCTTTTGATAAATTTTCTATTAAATACTTTCTATTATTTTTTTTGTTAACATTTATCATGCTTATCCTCTCCTATGGAAATTAAGAATTCTCCTATGAGAATTCTTAAAAATACGCTATTTCACTGGAATTGCTTTATTATCTTTAACCATAGCTTGTCCTTCTTCACTTAAAATAAAGTCAATGAATTTTTGTCCTTCTTCACTTAAAGTTCCTTCTTTACTTACTACAATAAATGGTCTTGATATTTTATATTTACCAGCTTGAACTTCTTCTGCCTTAGGTTCAACATTTTCTACATTTACAACATTTACTTCATCATCTAAGTATTCAAAAGATACAAATCCTATTGAATTTTCATTTCCTATTACAGTTTGTTTAACAGCTCCTGTAGCATTAGCTATCATTGTATTTGGCTCCAATTCCTCTGATTTATATCCAATTATTTCTTGAAAGGCATCTCTAGTTCCTGACCCCTCTTCTCTTGATACTACAACTATTGGAGCATCTTTACCGCCTTCTATTTCATTCCAATTTGTTATTTTACCTGTATATATATCTTTAATTTGTTCAATTGTTATATTTTTAATAGGATTATTTTTATTTGTTATTATAGCAATACCATCATAAGCAATAGTGGTTCCTTTAACTGAACTTTCTTCTTCTGATTTCAGTTCTCTTGAGGACATACCTATCTCTGAAACACCATTTATAGTATCTTTAATTCCTGCTGATGAACCTACCTCATTTATTTCTATAGAAATATTACTATTTTTATTTTCATATTTTTCTGCTAACTTTCCCATTAATGGTCCAACAGAGGTAGATCCAGAAATAGATATAGTTACTTTATCTTTAGAGTTTCCCCCTTCAGGATTGCTTTTAACTGAAGAATTCCCACATCCAGCAACCCCTGCTCCTACTATACTTACAAGTAATGCTGTACATATAAGTTTTAAACTCTTTCTTTTCATATTTTTCTCCTCCAAATTAACAATATTTTTTATTAATTTTTTTATATCTTAATACTAATATTTGAAGGTTAAGTGAATATTATTTGAATGTTAAGAAAAGTTACAATTATGTTAAATAATTTTAACAATTATTATATTAAAAAAATAAAGTTGCACTAAAAGCAAATTTATAATTACTTTTAGTACAACTTCTAAAAACTATAATTAAATTAATTTTCTAAACTTTCTAAGCTTAATAGTAAATTTTGTTCCTTTATTAAGTTCAGAATCTACATAGACTTCTCCATTAAACATCTTCACAATATGCTTTACTATTGCTAAACCTAATCCTGTTCCACCTTTTGCACGTGACTTATCTACTCTATAAAATCTTTCAAAAATTCTTGGTAAGTCATCTGCTGGAATTCCTATACCATTATCCTCTACTTCTATATACTCATAATCATTATTTTCATAGGTTTTTATATTAATTATTGCTTTATTATTAGAGTATTTCACTGCATTTTCAACTAAATTTAACATCATTTGATAGAACTTATCTCTATCACCAAGAAGCTCTTTACTTCCTTTATCATGGAAATTTATTTCTACTTCTTTATTATTAACTTCATTACTAAACATATTGATTACGTCATATATAACTTCAGAAGGATTAAACTCTTCTTCCTTCATCTTATTATTTTCAATATTTGATAAAATTAATATATCATTAATTAAAGTTGTTAGTCTTTCAGCTTCTTTATCTATAATATCCAAAAACTTATTTCTAGTAGTATTATCTTCAACATATTTTAAGGTTTCTGCAAATCCCTTTATAGATGTTAAAGGAGTTTTAAGTTCATGAGATACATTAGCTACAAACTGACTTCTAACATTCTCTAACCTCTTTATATCTGTAATATCTAAAACTGTTATAACTACCCCAATAGGTATTTTCTTTGTATTTATTATAGGTGCTTTTTTTATTCTAAGCTCTCTTGGAATCGGATGAAGAAGTTTAATTTCCTTTGTTTCAATTTCATGTATACTTCTCATAAAGGAAATTATATCGTAATCAATTATATATTCTGATATATTTTTACCTATAATATCTCTATTAATTCCAAACAAATTCTTAGCATAAGGATTAATAAGCATTACATTTTGCTTATTATCTACAGCTATTACACCACTTTCCATACTTTCTAATATAGCCTCTAATTTATTTTGCTTATCTATAGAATCTATAATTTTAGAATTAAGCTGATCTGCCATATTGTTAAAGGTATTTGCTAAGGAACCTATTTCATCATTGGTATGTATATTAACTCTTCTGCTATAATCTCCATTTGCAATTTTATCAGTTACAATTTCTAATTCTTTTAAAGGATAAATAATAGCTCTAATTAATTTTAAAGAAAGTCCTAAAGATAATAAAACTACAAAAAATATTATTATAAAATAATATTTAAAATATCCTTCAGAAAAAAATTTAATGTTACTTATTGGTACTGAAGATCTTAACACTCTATTATCATCTATTTTTGTAGCATAATAAACTACATTAGTTCCTTCTGTTTTACTATATCTTGTTGAGGTAGCCTTCCCATTTTTAAAAGCATTTATTATTTCCTCTCTACTAGAGTGATTTTCAAGATTATCATTAGCAGAGTCCTTAATTACATTTCCCTCTTTATCCACAATTGTAAATCTAACCTTAGATTTATTAATTATAAAATCATCAAAATTATAATATCCTAAATCAATATATCTTATAATTATATCATTATAACTTGCTAAAGTATCTTTTGTTCTATTTATCTCTTTAACATTTAATAATGCTATAAAAGAAGATGTCACTATTATTAAAGCAAATATTACTGTTATTAATGATGATACTAATATTCTTTTCTTCATACTTAATTATTAGGATTAAATCTATATCCTACTCCTCTTATAGTTTCAATAAATTGTGGGTTTTTATCATCTACTTCGATTTTTTTCCTTAAATATCTAATATGAACATCTATAGTTCTTGTTTCTCCAAGGTATTCATATCCCCATATTTTATCTAAAAGTGTTTCTCTAGTTAATATTTTACCTCTATTTTTAACTAATATCTCAAGTAATTCAAATTCCTTTAAAGTTAAATCTACCTTATTACCTAAGATAGAAACTTCTCTTCTTTCAAAATTTATATACATCCCCCTAGAGTTATATGTTTCTTCGTTGGTTTCTAAAGCCTTTGTTCGTCTTAATATAGCCTTAATTCTAGCTAAAAGTTCTCTTATAGAAAATGGCTTTGTAATATAATCATCTGCACCAAGTTCTAATCCTAATATTTTATCTAATTCCTCACCCTTAGCTGTTAACATTATAATAGATATGTTCTTAGTATTTACATCACTTCTAATGGCTTTACAGACATCATACCCATCTAACCCTGGAATCATTAAATCTAACAAAATTAAATTAGGATTCTCTTCCTTTGCTATTCTTACAGCATCTATTCCATTATTAGCTGTAATAACACTATAACCAGAATTTATTAAATTATAATTAATTAGTTCAACAATATGATCCTCATCATCTACTACTAGTATTTTTTCTGATGCCATAACTATCCCCCCTTATTTTATAAATGCAAATGAAAATAATCTTCCATAAGTTCCTATTGACTTTCTATATGAATATAACTTAATATCCTCTTCACAATGAGTACATAACTTTAAAGAATAAATATTACTTTCCTTTATTCCAAATTCTCTTATATCCTTTAAAATGCATTCTTCCATACTTAAATTTCTATCTTTAAATAATTTACTTTCTTCTATTTTTGTTTTTTCAATAAAAGATTCCTTCAATTCATAAGATACCTCATAACAACATTGTCTTATATGAGGTCCTATAAAAACTTTTGTTTCATTAATATCTATATTAAAGTCCTTTTGCATCTTATTTAAGGTTTTTAAAACTATAGAATTAAAGGTTCCTTTCCATCCACTATGTATAGATGCAATAATATTATTTTTAACATCTGCTATAATAATAGGAACACAATCAGCTGTAAAAACCCCTATTGCAGTATTCTCTTCTTTTGTTATTAAAGCATCTCCTTCTTTACTTCTTATATCTCCATTTATCTTATTATATACAAAAACATTATCACTATGAATTTGATTTAAATACTGTATATTATCTAAATTAAAATCCTTAACTATACTATTTAAATTATATACTCCAAAATCCTTATGCCTATTAAAGCTCCTGTCATTTTCAGCTGTTGAAAAAACTATATTTATCTTTCCTAATTCATAAATAAGAAAGTCCTTTTCCTTTTTTAAATCTCTTGTGTATAAGCTAATCATTTAGTCACCTCATTTAATTGTTTGAATACATTTTACCATTTATTAAGTTTATTATCTATTTTTTTGAACTACTATTTAATTATTTAACTTACTTTTAACTTTAAAATAAAAAGCTGTTAAAATGATAAAAATCATTTTAACAGCTTTTACTTTTTTGAAACTAAATTTTTTATTTCTTCTAAAAAAGTATTTATATCTTTAAATTCTCTATATACAGAAGCAAATCTCACATATGATATTTCATCCACATTTTTTAATCTTTCCATTACCATTTCACCAATTAATTTAGAATTAACCTCTGTTATCATTTTATTTGAAATTGTCTTTTCAATATCCTCTGCTAAATCTTCAATTTGTTGTCTAGATACTGGTCTTTTTTGACAAGCTCTAATAAGTCCATTTATAATTTTTTCCTTATTAAAATTTTCTCTAGTTGAATCTCTTTTAACAACTAAAATTGGAATATCTTCTACTTTTTCATATGTAGTATATCTTTTACCACATTTTAAACATTCTCTTCTTCTTCTTATTGTGGTACTATCCTCTGTTGATCTAGAATCTACCACCTTACTTTCCTCAAAAGAGCAAAATGGACATCTCATTGCCTTCACGCCTTTCCTAATTTTCTTTTGTCTAATATAAATTATACATTTTTTCTATAATTTTTTCTATAATTTTTTATAAGTTTAATTTTTCTATATCTGTACTATCTACTAGGATAACTTCAATTCCAGCTTTTTTAACTTTATTCCAAGGTATTTCTATATCTTCATCTTTACTAAACCAACCTTTTGCCATTCCAGGTAATAATATTGATATTACCTTACTCTCTTTAGTATCGATAACAAAATCCTTTATAAATCCAAGCTTTGTCCCAGTTTTAATATCTATTACTTCCATTGTTCTAAGTGCATTTAATGAATGTAATAAAAACTCATTTTCTTCTATTGTTTGCTCATCTTCAGTTTTAACATTATCAAAAAAACCCATATAAACCTCCTTAAATTATAAAGCATGTACACTTTGCTTTGATTTTATAGAGCTCTTTTAAGAGCTCTATACATACTTTCTCATATGCTTTAATGCAGTTTTTTCTAGTCTTGATACTTGTGCTTGAGATATTCCTATTTCATCAGCTACTTCCATTTGAGTTCTTCCATTAAAGAACCTTAGAGTCAATATAAGCTTTTCTCTATCGTTTAACTTTTTCATAGCTTCTTTTATAGATATATTTTCAAGCCAACTTTCATCTGTATTCTTAGAATCGCTTAATTGATCCATAACATATATAGCATCCCCACCATCATGATATATTGGTTCATATAAGGATACTGGATCTTGAATAGCATCTAAAGCAAAAACTACTTCTTCTCTAGGCAAATTCAATTCTTTTGCAATTTGTGAAACTGTTGGTTCTTTATTATTTTCTTTTATTAGCTTATCTCTAACTAATAAGGCTTTATAAGCTATATCTCTTAAAGATCTACTTACTCTTATGGAGTTATTATCTCTTAGATACCTTCTAATTTCACCAATTATCATAGGCACAGCATAGGTAGAAAACTTAACATTTTGACCTAAATCAAAATTATCTATTGACTTCATTAATCCTATACACCCTACTTGAAATAAATCATCAACATTTTCCCCTCTATTATTAAATCTTTGAATTACACTTAAAACTAATCTTAAATTTCCTTTAATGAAGATTTCCCTAGCACTTCTATCCCCATCTCTCATTCTTAATAGCAATTCTCTTTTTTCTTTTTCTTTTAAGATAGGTAGTTTTGAAGTATTAACACCACAGATTTCTACCTTATTAATAATCAAGTTATCATCCCCTTCGGAAGTAATATCATACTGCATTAAAAAGTATCCCCGAGAGTGATGTCTTTTATACTAAAGACAACCTAAATCATCTTATTGATTTCTTTTTTCAATCTATTAATAATTTTCTTTTCTAGTCTAGAAATATAAGATTGGGAGATACCAAGCATATCAGCCACTTCCTTTTGAGTCTTTTCTCTAGTACCATTTAATCCAAATCTCAATCTTACAATTTCTTTTTCTCTGTCATTTAAATGCTTGAGGGCTAAAAATAGTAATTCTTTATCTACTTCATCTTCTATTAAATTATAAACTATATCATTTTCAGTTCCTAAAATATCTGATAACAAAAGTTCATTACCATCCCAATCAATATTTAAAGGCTCATAAAATGATATTTCAGCTTTTACCTTACTGTTTCTTCTTAAATACATTAGTATTTCATTTTCTATACATCTAGATGCATACGTTGCAAGTTTTATTTTTTTTTCTGGATTAAAAGTATTTACAGCTTTTATTAATCCAATAGTACCAACTGAGATTAAATCTTCTACTCCAAAGCCAGTATTTTCAAATTTCCTAGCTATATATACTACTAATCTTAAGTTTCTCTCAATAAGAATATCTCTTATGGATTCATCACCTTGAATTAATTTATTTACTAATTCTTCTTCTTCATCCTTTTTTAATGGAGGAGGTAAGGCTTCGCTTCCTCCAACATAATGGAGTTCACCTTTTAAAAACTTTAATTTTTCTAAAATTCTATTTAACAATATTTTTATTTTTATCATAACCATACTACTCCTCTTGATAATAATGCATTAAACTCATTATTTTTACTTAATTTATTCTTACACTTACAAACTATTACCTCAATATTTTTCCACTCACTATCTTCTCTTCTAATTCTTACTGTCTTAGACTTGAAGCCTTTTAGACTTCCAAACTCTCCAATAGTACTATATGGAATTGAAAATTCTTCGTCACTTTTTATATCAAATTCTTTAAGAAAATCACTTTCAATTATTATACAAGGTAAATTGGTTACTGGCTCTCTAAGTCCATTTCCTGTATCTAATAAACCTTTAATAACAACAGACCTATCTTTATTGGATATTTCTACATCAAAGATAAAATTATTTACTAATGACCTATCTTTTAGATAATCACTTATCCTAACTATAGCTATATAGAATAACATAAGTGATAATACTAAATACTTTATAGAATAATTATTAATTGAATAATTGCTTAAAAAGTTATCGTAATTTTCAATCATAGAAAATGCAAAAGTAACTCCACATAATGTAAATGATAATATAATAAATGTAGCCCCTGATTTTATTAACTTCAATAAATTTATATTTTTAGTACTAATCATAATCATCAGTATAACTACAATAAACTTAAAGGGTAAAGTAACAAATATTTTATAATCCGTAAATAATACTAAAGTATAAAATGATCCAAGAGTTGCCGCTAAATAGATTGTCCTATAATATCTATATCTTAAAATTTTTAATGAAACTAACAACAAAAACAAGTTAATTATAAAATTCTCAGCTAAAAGTATATCTATATATATAACCATTTGCCTTCCCCCTTTGTACTTAAATTATAAACTGTTTCATTTCAAAATTTTGTCACAATAACTCACTGTTTTTTTTATTTTCATCTTTCATTTATTACATTTAATTACAGTTATTAAAGTTTTATAATAAAAAGTAACAAAGTTAAACCATATTTATTAATATGTTCAAAAACAAAAAAAAGACCAAGAATCTCTTTTCTTGGTCTTTTAAAAAATGTAATATACTATTTTCTTGATCTTAAAAAGCTTGGAATGTTTACACTATCAGTTTCAATGTCTAATAGTGGATCTACTTTTCTTGATTGCTCTGTTGTAGATGTTTCTACTGGGGTTTTTTCTTCTTTAACTATCTTCTTTTCAAAAATAGGTTCATGATTCAACAATTTATTATTATCTTCTTCAAATCCTGTTGCTATTACAGTTATTCTTATTTCATCTGTTAAAGTTTCATCTATAACAGCTCCAAATATAATATTAGCATCTGGATCCGCAGATTCTCTTACTATATCAGCAGCTTCATATACTTCTATTGCTCCTAAATCTACGCCACCAGTGAAGTTTATAATAACACCAGTAGCTCCATCGATTGATGTTTCTAAAAGCGGTGATGATATAGCTTGCTTAACTGCATCTTGTGCTTTATTATCTCCTGTTCCATGTCCAACTCCCATATGAGCTAGTCCCTTATTTAACATAACAGTTTCTATGTCAGCAAAGTCAGCATTAACGACACCTGGTATAGTAATTAAGTCTGAGATAGCTTGAACACCTTGTCTTAATACATCATCAGCTAATTTAAATGAATCTAAAAGTGTTGTTTTCTTATCTGCCATAGATAATAATCTTTCATTAGGAATGATAACTAAGGTATCTACAGCTTTCATAAGATTTTCTATACCCATTTCAGCATGTCTCATTCTTCTTTTACCTTCAAATGGGAATGGCTTAGTTACAACCCCAACTGTTAATATGTTCATAGCTTTAGCTATTTCAGCAACTATTGGGGCAGCACCAGTACCTGTTCCGCCTCCCATTCCAGCAGTTATAAATACCATGTTAGCTCCCTTAATAGCTTCAGCTATTTCTTCTCTACTTTCCTCTGCTGCCTTTTTACCTATTTCAGGATTTGCTCCTGCACCAAGCCCCTTTGTTAATTTTTCTCCAATTTGTATTTTCACATTAGCATGTGACAACATTAAAGCTTGCTTATCTGTATTAACAGCAATAAACTCAACATTTTTTAGCCCTTCAGCAATCATTCTATTTACGGCGTTACCACCACCGCCACCACAACCAATTACCTTAATATTGGTTAATTCTTGCATATCTACTTCGAAATCTAACAAAATAATTCCTCCTTTAGAAAATAACTACTAGTAATTTTTCTACTTTGTCTCTTTTCATAATTAAAACAATTTAAATAATTTCAATTTCACTAACTATATAACTACTTATACATTAATTTTACATCATATTATATCTTTTTAACAATACCTTAATAAACAAATAATAAAATTTTTGTTATTATAAGTAAACATTTGTATTATTTTGAATTATAATATTCTAGATAAAATATTTTTCATAACAGTTTAAAATTTATGTAATATTCCGTAATATATAATTTCTTAAATAAAATTTCCAAATTTTCTTTATTTAACTTTAATATAATTCAATTATAATTTTATCATCTAGAATAGAATAACTCAACCTTTTAATAAAATTATAATATTTTCTTAATTAACGAAAGTTTTAAAAAAACACTTATTGATATATTCAACAAATAATTAAAATTTCCTTTCATTCATTAATGAATTTTTATTAAAAAAACAGAGTTACCTCTGTTTTTATAACATCATTATTCTTTTTATTGTTTCATTATCTACTGAATATGTTAATGCTGTTTCTTCAGTAATGCTACCTTTCTTAACTAAATCAGCTAAAGCCATATCCATTGTCTTCATTCCATATTTTCCACCAGTTTGAATTGCAGATTCAATTTGGTGAGTTTTTCCTTCTCTAATTAAATTCTGAATTCCGGGAGTTGTTGTCATTATTTCTAAGGCAGCTACTCTTCCATCATTATTAACTAAGGGTACTAATTGCTGTGAAATAACCCCTTGTAATACAGCAGCCAATTGGATTCTAATTTGTTGCTGTTGATGAGGTGAAAAAACATCAATTATTCTATCTATAGTTTTAGCAGCACCAATTGTATGTAGTGTGGAGAACACTAGATGTCCAGTTTCTGCTGCAGTAATTGCAATTGAAATTGTCTCTAAATCCCTCATCTCACCTACAAGTATTACATCTGGGTCTTCTCTTAAAATTGCTTTTAAAGCATTTTGATAGCTTTTACTGTCTTTTCCTATTTCTCTTTGATTAATAATGCATTTATTATGCTTATGCAAGTATTCTATTGGATCTTCTAAGGTAATGATGTGAGCTTCCCTATTATTATTTATTTCATTAATCATAGCTGCTAAGGTAGTGCTTTTCCCACTTCCAGTTGGTCCAGTTACTAGTACTAATCCTCTTTGTTTTTCAATTATGTTCTTTATTATCTTTGGATGTTTTAATTCATCTAATGTGGGTATTTTTAATGCTATTACTCTAATAGCTATAGCATCACTATTTCTTTGTTTAAATATATTCGCCCTAAATCTTCCAGTACCTGCTACTGAATAAGATGTATCCATTTCACCATAATCATCGTACTCTTTATATTTATCTTCTAATATTTCTTCTGCAAAGTTTCTTAATGCTATAGGAGTTAATTTTTCTTCACCAATCTTTAATAGCTTTCCATTAACTCTAATTGTTGGTGGCAATCCCACAGTTAAATGTAAATCTGAGGCTCCTCTAGTTATTGTCTCTTTCAATAGTTCATTTAGCACATAAATCAATGTTTACCCCTCCACGTTGCTCTTTATCTCTTCTTAATTATAATTCGATAAATTTCTTTACATTCCTTCTTTTAAATACACATTATTTTAATTTATTTTATAATATTCATTTATATGATAATTCTTTCTTCAATTTTTTAAGGGCCTTTTTTTCTATTCTTGATACATAAGATCTTGATATTCCTAGAAGTGCAGCAATTTCTCTTTGAGTTCTACATCTCCCATCTATAAGTCCATATCTCATCTTTAATATTGCCCCTTCTCTTTCTGTAAGTGAAATTCCTATTTTATTATATAACTGTTTGATTTGAATATTATTTTCTACTTTTTCTAATACTGAATCCTTATCGCTACTTAATACATCAATTAAGCAAATTTCATTTCCTTCTTTATCCACCCCTATAGGGTCCTGTAAAAACACTTCATTCTTTTGTTTCTTATTATTTCTAAAAAGCATTAAAATTTCGTTTTCTATGCATCTTGATGCATAAGTAGCAAGTCTAGTACCCTTACCCGCATCAAATGAATCTATAGCCTTTATCAGTCCAACTGTGCCTATAGATATCAATTCATCAATATCCTTATTAGGAAAATTATATTTCTTTACAATATGAGCCACTAATCTTAAATTTCTTTCTATTAATATGCTCTTAGCTTCCTTATCTCCATTTTTTAATAGTTTTAAATATCGTTCTTCCTCTTCTTCATCAAGTGGTTTTGGAAATGTATTATTGCCAGTAATATAACCTGTTAAAAATATTGAATTACATAGCAGTTCAATTATATTAGATAAAAAAAACACAGAACTTCCTCCTAGTAGTGCTTATTATATAATATGATAAAATTTAAAAATATTGCTTTAGTTTTTAAATTTATTATAATCATAAAATATTAACACTAATTCTAAGTATAATTCTGTGAATTATATTAATTTATTTTATAATACTATTGTATAGTATTAATAAGTTTATTCTTTAGTAATCTCTGTAACTACATCTCTAAATATAGGTGCCCCAGTATTTCCTCCGCCTAACTCTCTTCCATCTGGATGTTTATTACCAATGTTAGGAGCAATAACAATTATAGTATATTTCTTATTATTTAATTCAAAATATCCAGCAAACCAACCATGATTAATACCACCATGACCAGTAGATGTACCTGTTTTTCCACCAATATTTATTCCATCTACTTTTGCTTCAAAGCCTGACCCTTCCCATATTACTTTAGACATACTTTCTTGTGCCAATTTAGCTGCTGTTTCACTAAAAATTCTGTTTTCACTTTCATTAAAGACTTCTAATTCTTTGTCATTATCATCAACTATTGCTTCTACTATACTTGGCTTAATATATACACCATCATTTACAACTGTATTATAAAGTCCTGCCATTTGAACTGGTGTAACCATTATTGTCTGTCCTATAGATATATTATTCATTCCATTTTCTAAAGTTGGTTTTACACCTTTTGCTTCATTTCTATTTTCACCTTGGAGATTTATAACTGGTTTGAATAATCCCATTTTACTTAAGTAATCTATCATATCACTATATCCTATTTCCCCTCCAACCTTAGCAAAAACGTCATTACAAGAAACCTTCAAAGCATCCTCTACAGAAAGTAATCCATGGGAATAAGGTTTTCCATCTTTTGTGCATATTTCTCCAGTGCATAGGAATTTATCACTTAAGCTTATAAGTCCTTTATCAAGTGCTATAGTTTCTGTAATTACCTTAAAAATTGAACCTGGCTCATATCCTAATTGGCCTATACCTAAATTTACATTAGCTTCACTTTCATCTTTTTGAACCATAGCTCTTATTTTACCTGTATCAGCCTCTGAAACTACTATTCCTATATTTTTTAGAAAAGAATATTCATTTTTATTTAAAATATCCCTAATTTTATCTTCCCAAATTGAATTTATTGTTAATTTTATACTTTTATTATTTGAGGTGCTTAATTCACCATCACCATAAATTGATTTATCATTTAAATAAAATTTTGCAACAGGGTAAGTATTATCTTTTATATATGAATTTAAAGTATATTCTAATGAATTTTCAACAGTATTGTCATCTTTAATATTAGATAAAATATTATTGGTTTTCCATGCTTCTTTTCTATCTACCTCATCATAAATATAGGTGTATATTCCTTTTACATTATTTAACTTGTTTATCTTATTATAGGTGTCCTCACTAATAGCATAGTATATCTTTCCTTCTTTTTTCATAACATCTGAGTAATTAAAATTGGAATCTTCACTCTTCATTATAAAATTCAAAGCCATTAAATCTTCTAAGGTTTCTTCGTAATTATTAAGCATAAATGGCTTTGTATCTAAAACTAAAATATATTTTTTATTATATGTCATTAGATCTTTTCCATTTGTATCAAAAATCCTATACTTCATTTGGGATAAGTTTTCAGCTTGATAATTTTCTATTTCTCCTCCAACTACAAGAGATGGATGTACTTGTAAAAAATATAATCTTATAATTAATGCAAAAATAACTATAAAATATAAACTATGTATTATCCATATTCTATTTAATGATATATTATTTTTTACTTTCATAAAAAAAACACCTCCCTAGGCTAAATTCTAGCCTGAAAAGGTGTCTTTTATACAATAATTTCTATTTTAAAATATCTTTAATTTTTGATACAAGAATATCAATTGCTACTTTATTTTGTCCGCCTTCTGGAACTATAATATCTGCATATCTTTTTGTTGGTTCTGTAAACTGCAAATGCATTGGTCTTACAACTTCTAAATATTGATTAACTACTGAATCTACAGTTCTGCCTCTTTCATTGATATCTCTTACTAATCTTCTTAGTATTCTTATATCTGCATCTGTATCTACATAAACTTTAATATCTAATAAATCTCTGATTCTTTCATCTTCAAGAACTAGAATTCCTTCAACTATTATTATGCTTCTTGGTTCAACTTTTACTGTTTCCTTTGCTCTATTATGACATGAAAAATCATAAATAGGTTTATCAATTGAAACTCCATTAATTAAATCATTTAAATGTTTAATTAATAAATCATTATCAAAAGCTTTTGGATGATCGTAATTCGTTTTAATTCTTTCTTCCATAGATAAATGGCTTTGATCCTTATAGTACATATCCTGTTGTATCATAGCAATACACTCATTTGAAAAGCTTGAATATATCGCATCAGCTATACTACTTTTTCCTGATCCAGTACCACCAGTAATTCCAATTAGTATTGGCTTATCCATTATAGTTCCTCCCTCTTATGTTTAAAGCTCTAAAACTTTTTTACCTTTTATTAACATATCATTTTCTTTTAATGGAGTATCAACTTTTACTTTAAATATCATATGAGCTCTATTAGCTACATTTGTATTAGTTTTCTTCTCCACGTCAAACATTTCATTAAGCTTAACATTAAAGTATGGTGTATGTGCTCTTAATACTTCTACCTCATCACCTTCAAAAACTCTATTCTTTTGAAGAATAGTTGCTTCTTTTGTTTCTTCGTCATAGCTTTTAACTATTCCAACTATATCATAATCTCTTATATATGATGATGCATCATAAGTTTGTTCTCCCATTTTTCCGAAGAAGAAACCTGTATGATATTGTCTATGGCTTATTTTTAATACTGTATCTAACCATTCTTGTTTAAATTCAAAACCCTCAGGATTATCACAATATGCATCAAGAGCTTCTCTATAAGCTTTTACTGTTGAAGCTACATAGAATTCATTTTTCATTCTTCCTTCAATTTTTAATGAATGAACTCCACTTTTAACTATTTCAGGAATATGCTCAATCATACATAAGTCTTTTGAATTCATTATATATGTTCCATTATCATCTTCAATTACAGGATAATATTCATTAGGTCTTGTTTCTTCAACTATATAGTATTTATATCTACAAGCATTTGAACAAATACCTTTGTTTGCATCTCTACCTAACATATAATTAGATATTAAACATCTTCCAGAATAAGCAACACACATAGAACCATGGATAAATACTTCAAGTTCACAACCTTCTGGAGTATTTTCATTTATTTCAGTTATTTCTTTTAATGTAAGTTCTCTTGCTAATACAATTCTCTTAACACCTTGTTCATACCAGAACTTAGTTGCCATCCAGTTTGTTATATTTGCTTGGGTACTTAAATGTATTTCTAAGTTTGGTGCTGCAGTTTTTGCTGCTGCAACTATTGATGGATCTGCTACTATAATAGCATCTACACCTAAGTCATATAATCCCTTTATATATTCTTCTACACCTTTTAAGTCATGATTTCTAGGGAATACATTCATAGTTACATATAACTTTTTCCCTCTATCGTGGCAGTATTTAATACCTTCAGCCATTTCTTCGTTTGTAAAATTATCTGAAAAGGCTCTTAAATTTAATCTTCCTCCACCTATATATACAGCATCTGCTCCAAAATCTATTGCTATTTTTAATCTATCTAGACTTCCTGCTGGTGCTAAAATCTCTGGTTTTTTCATGTATTTACCTCCTTTTAGTCACTGCAATTCCATCCCCCATTGGTATTACAGAAGTAATTAAATTTTCATCCTTAGATACCAGTTCTAAGTATTTTCTCATCCTCTTTACTATAGTTATTTTTCTCCTCTTTACTAAATCATTTGATGCAACCATTCCTCTAAAAAGGACATTATCTGCAACAATAATACCATCTTCATTTAATAACCTAAGACAATTAGGCAAAAAGTGATTATAGTGACCCTTTCCTGCGTCCATAAAAATAAGATCATATTTATCATCTAAATTTTCAAGAACTTCTAGGCAGTCCCCTTCAACAATTTCTATTTTATCTTCTAAGTTATATTTTTTAAAGTTTTCCCTAGCATATTTTATCATATTTTCATCGCGCTCAACAGTAGTTATTTTTGTCTTATTTCCTGTTGCTTCACACATTAATATAGCTGAATAACCAATTGCTGTACCAAGCTCTAATATTTTTAATGGTTTTTTCATACTAACTATAAACTCTAAAAATTTTGCCGTTTCTTTTTGTGCAATAGGCACTTTATTTTCTTTTGCAAATTCTTCTAATTCTTTGAACTTTTCAGTGCCTTCTGGTATTAAACTTCTAATATATTCTTCCATATAATCATAAGTTATTCCACTCATGCTAATCCTCCAAATATTAAGTTAATTAATTAATTAATATCCAAGTTCCTCTAATTTATTCATAAAATCAACATCGCTATTAGTAAAATAATGAGTTTTTTCATCTTGAAGTACATAAAATAAATAATCTGTTTTTTCTGGTTTTAATGCAGCTTTTATGGATTCTAAACCTGGATTAGATATAGGTCCTACAGGCAACCCATAGTTTATATATGTATTGTATGGAGAATCTACTTCTAAATGTTTTTCTAAAACTGTTTCTACATGTTCTCCCAAAGCATAAATAACTGTTGCATCAATTTGAAGCATCATACCATCATTTAATCTATTAACTATAACTGATGATATTAATGGTCTTTCACTGTCTACTCTTGCTTCCTTTTCTATAATAGAAGCTATAGTAACAATAGTTTCTATATCATCTGAATTAATTTCTGTACTAGTTTCTTTACTAGCTTGCTCTAGCATTTCTTCAAATCTTGTAATCATTTTAGTTAATATTTCTTTAGGTTTTTCTCCAACTTTTAATAAATATGTATCTGGAAATAAATATCCTTCTAAATTATATTTTTTGCTGCTATCAATTTTAACATATCTAGGTAACTCATATTCTTCAATAGCTAAAAGAAAATCATTTTTGCTGCAAATTCCTTCAATTTCTAGTTTTTCTGCTATATCTTCTATTGTATACCCTTCCGGAATAGTAAACTTAACTATATTTATTGAAGATTCCTTAGTTAATGTGTCTATTAGCTCATCTAATGAAAAGTTATTTTCTATAACATATTCACCTTGCTTAATATCTATATTTTTACCTAAAACCTTAACATATAATTTTATAAATGGTACTCCTTTTATCTTTCCTTCTTTGGATAAAGAATTTATAATACTATAAAAACTATCTCCTTCATTAACTCTTATTACTATGTTTGAATCATTTTTTAAAGGCTTATTAATTATACTGACAAAAGTTAATAAAAAGCTTATAAATACAATTAAAATTATTGTTATGGGAATTATTTTTAAACCTAGTTTTTTCATAAAAACCCCCTACATAGAAAGTAAATAGCCTATTTAGGCTATTTACCCTATTATAATACTTTTTTTTTAACTTATAAAGAATTTTATCTATTTTTTACTTCTGCTTGTTATTCTTCTTCTTTCAGCAGCATCTAATACTCTTTTTCTCATTCTTATATTTTCTGGTGTAACTTCAACTAACTCATCTCCGTTAATAAATTCAAGACATTGTTCTAATGACATTTGTCTTGGTGGAGTTAATTTTAATGCATCATCAGAACCTGATGCTCTTGTATTAGTAAGTTTTTTACCTTTACATATATTTATATCTATATCTTCCGCTCTTGAACATTCTCCTACTATCATACCTTGATATACTGGAACTCCTGCTCCTATAAATAAAGTACCTCTTTCTTGAGCATTGAATAATCCATAAGTTATAGCATCGCCATCTTCAAATGAACATATTGACCCTCTACTTCTTCCTGGAATTTCTCCTTTGAATTTATCATATCCATGGAATACATGGTTCATAATACCATTACCTTTAGTATCTGTCATAAATTCATTTCTAAATCCAATTAAGCCTCTTGCAGGTACAATAAACTCAAGTCTAGTATATCCATTAACAGCAGAAGTCATATTTACCATTTCAGCTTTTCTTGGTCCTAATTTTTCCATAACAGGTCCCATAAATTCTTCTGGAACATCTATTGTTAAATATTCCATAGGTTCTAACTTCTTACCATTTTCTTCTTTAAATATAACATTTGCTTTTGAAACTTGGAATTCATATCCTTCTCTTCTCATAGTTTCAATTAATATAGATAAATGTAGTTCTCCTCTACCTGAAACTTCAAAGCAATCTGATGAAATTTCATTTACTCTTAAACTTACATTTGTTTCTAATTCTTTTAATAATCTATCTCTTAAATGTCTTGAAGTAACAAATTCACCTTCTTTTCCAGCAAAAGGAGAATCATTTACCATGAAATTCATGCTTAATGTTGGTTCATCAATTTCAACAAATGGTAATGCTTCTGGATTTGCTGCATCAGCAATAGTTTCTCCAATATTACAATCTGGAATACCACTTAAAGCTATTATTTCACCTAAAGATGCTTCTTGTACATCTTCTCTGTTTAACCCATTATATGTAAATATACTTGATACTCTATAATTACTTGTTGTTCCATCATTTCTTACTAAAGCAACTTGTTGATTCTTCTTTACAGTTCCTCTATGTATCTTACCAATTGCTATTCTTCCCACATACTCACTAGTATCTAATGTAGTTATAAGCATTTGTAATGGCCCTTCTATATCCCCTTTAGGTGGTTCAACATTTTCTAATATTGTTTCAAATAATGGTACCATATCATTATTTGTGTCTTCAACATTATATCTTGCAAATCCTTCTCTTGCTGAAGCATAAATTATTTTAAAATCTAATTGTTCATCATCTGCACCAAGTTCGATAAATAATTCAAAAACTTCATCAATTACTTCTTCTGGTCTTGCATTTGGCTTATCTATTTTATTAATAACCACTATTGGTTTTAATCCTAATTCTAAAGCTTTCTTTAAAACGAATTTTGTTTGTGGCATTGGACCTTCATAAGAGTCTACTACTAATAATACTGAGTCAACCATTTTAAGAACACGTTCAACTTCTCCACCGAAATCAGCATGTCCAGGAGTATCTACAACATTTATTTTCACTCCATTATATGTTATTGCTGTATTTTTAGAAAGAATTGTAATTCCTCTTTCTTTTTCTAAGTCATTTGAATCCATAACTCTTTCTTCAACTTTTTCATTGCTTCTAAATACGTGGCTTTCCTTAAATAAGGCATCTACTAAGGTTGTCTTACCATGGTCAACGTGAGCTATAATAGCAATATTTCTAATATCATCTCTACTAATTAAATTCATTTATTTTCCTCCACTATGTTTATTTATATGATGTAAACCTATAAATTATTTTTCCCAAAATAAAATTGGATACGTGAGTATCCAATTTAAAAAAATTATTTAAACTATACTTATTCTAAGGTTATTATTTAAAAATGTCAACCTATTAGATTATATTTCCATTATAATTGGTAATATCATAGGTTTTCTCTTAGTCTTTTCATAAAGATAAGATCTAAGTTCATCTCTAACCTTAGACTTTAAGCTAGCCCAATCTGTTATATTGCTTTCTTCACATTCTCTTAAAACATCTTTAACAATCTCTTTAGCCTCGTCCATTAATCCTTCAGATTCTCTTACATATACAAATCCTCTAGAAATAATATCTGGCCCAGCAATAATTGAGTTATTTTCTTTGGATAGTGTTACAACTACTGTTAATATACCATCTTGAGATAAATGTTTTCTGTCTCTTAATACTATATTTCCAACATCTCCCACACCTAATCCATCAACAAATACTTGCCCTGCACTTACTGTTCCATTTTTTCTAATGGAATTTCTATTAACTTCTATTACTCCACCATTTTCAGGTATTAATACATTCTCTTCTGGAAGTCCTAAAGATACTGCAAGCTCACCATGTTGCTTTAAGTGTCTATACTCTCCATGAACTGGAATAAAGAACTTAGGTTTTACTAAACTATGCATAAGTTTTAATTCTTCTTGACATGCATGCCCAGAAACGTGTATTTCTGCCAAAGACTTGTAAATTACTTCTGCTCCCTTTTGGAATAATTGATTTATAACTCTTGAAACCAACTTTTCATTTCCAGGTATTGGTGTTGCAGAGATAATTACAGTATCTCCTTCAACTATATTAACCTTTCTATGTTCAGAGTTTGCCATTCTTGTAAGAGCTGACATAGGTTCTCCTTGGCTTCCTGTAGTTATAATAACCACCTTATTATTTGGATATTTATTAATTTGATCTATACTTACTAATATGTCTTTTTCAAATTCTAAATAGCCAAGTTCTGTAGCTACAGCAACTATATTTTCCATACTTCTTCCTGATACTGCGACTTTTCTATCATGTAATCGCGCTGCATCAATTATTTGCTGTATTCTGTGAACATTTGAAGCAAATGTTGCTATTATAATTCTTCCCTTTGCTTTAGAGAATAATCTAGCAAAACTTTCTCCTACAACTTTTTCTGACATAGTATATCCTGGCTTTTCAACATTAGTTGAATCTGCCAACATAGCTAACACTCCTCTTTTACCTATTTCTGCAAATCTGCCAAAATCCATAGGTTCTCCATCTATAGGAGTATAATCTATTTTAAAATCTCCTGTGTGTAATACAACTCCTAATGGAGTGTGTATTGCAATTGCAACTGAATCTGCTATAGAGTGATTAGTTTTAATAAACTCTACAGATACTGAATTCAATTTAATGACATCTCTTGGTTTTACTCTTATAAGTTCTGTTGAACTTAATAATCCGTGTTCCTTAAGTTTTGTTTCAACAATTCCAAGAGTTAATTTCGTTCCATATACAGGTACATTTAATTGTCTTAAAACATATGGTAATGCACCTATATGGTCTTCATGACCATGTGTTAAAAATATTCCTCTTATCTTATCTTTATTTTTTAATAAATAACTAATATCTGGTATTACTAAATCAATACCGAACATATCTTCATCTGGGAATTTAAGACCGCAATCTATAACTATAATATCTTCTTTATATTCGATTACAGTTATATTCTTACCTATTTCATTAATTCCGCCTAAAGGAATAATCCTAACTTTTGCCTTTTCGTTTTTCAATATGTCCCCTCCTTCTTCCTAAATTATGTAACTTAAAGATTCCTCTATACGAGATATCTCTTCATCCACTATTTTTTATTTTCTTCCATCTTACTTTGACACTTTCTACAAATACCAAAGAATTTAACACTATGGTCTATAATTTTAAACCCATAAGATCTTTCAACTTCTTCTTCAAGTTCATCTAAAAGATCATCTTGGACTTCAATTACGCCCTTGCATTCATTACATACTAAGTGATGATGTCTATGCCCTTCATTTCTACGAGCTAATTCATATCTACTACATCCATCATCTAAATCTAACTTGCATACAACTCCTAATTCTTCTAATAAAATTATAGTTCTATATACAGTTGCAAGACCTATTTCCGGACAATTTTTCTTTACTTCATCGTATATTTCCTCTGCTGTTAAGTGCTCGCCTTCCTTATCTATTATTGTATCAACGATAGCTCTTCTTTGCGGAGTTAATTTATACCCTTTTTGTTTTAAATCTTCCTTTAAAACATTAAAATCTATAGTGCTTGAATGTTCCACAGACAACACACCCCCTTCTACATTATTTTATTTATTTAAAAACTACTCTTCTTCTGAAAAAATAGTATCATATGCTTCTTGAACTGCAGCAAGTTCTACTTCATCATCAATAGGAATTAATAAATCATCCCCATCTTCATCTACTCCTACTTTTAAAGCAAATATATCATCTTCAGTGTAATTATCATCATATACTATAACATATTCACTTTTTTCTTCTGTATCTGGATTCACCATATCAAAAAATGCTACAACATTTAATTTCACTAAATTACCATCTTCATCATATAATTCTAATTGTTTTAAATCTTTATTCATAAAAATCTCCTTTTTTTATAATTGTAATTTTCCACTTGTCACTTGTCAATAATAATTTTCAATTGATACTAAAGTATTATTTCATACTTAATCTATCTAAGTACCCTTGAAGGATATAAATAGCAGCAATTTTATCCACTATTTTTTTCCTTTTATTCCTTGATAAATCTGCTTCTATCATAGCTTTATGAGCTGCCACTGTGGTTAATCTTTCATCCCACATTTCAACTTTTAAACCTGTGTAATCTTTTATTTGATTTGAAAATTCAAGAACTCTTTCTCCTGACTCTCCAATACTTCCATTCATATTTTTAGGCAATCCAATAACTATAGTTTCAACTGAATATTCTTTACATATTTTTTTAACTTCTTCAAGGTCATTTTCTTTCTTAGTTCTTCTAATAGTAGTTATTCCTTGAGCAGTCCATCCTAATGGATCACTTATTGCAACACCAATAGTTTTTGATCCTATATCTAAACCTAATATTCTCATCTATTACTCCTTAAAAATTAAAGAGTGCCCGAATAAAACGGGCACTCTTTATTTTATTTCTAAATAAGATTTTATAACTTCCTCAAGAATTTCGTCTCTTTCAAGTTTTCTTAGTAAAGCTCTTGCTCCGTTGTAGCTTGTAATGTAAGAAGGGTCTCCTGAAATGAGATATCCAACTAGCTGATTAACTGGGTTATAACCTTTCTCTTGTAAGGCATTATAAACATCTGTTAATATTGATTTTGTTAAATCTCCTTTGTTGATGTTTAAATTAAATTGCATTGTTGCATCTAAGTTATTGTTCATATAACTGCTGCTAATTGCAGCCCACCCCCTTACTTATATTTAGTTAAATTCTTCTAATAATAGTATATCATTTATTTCGAATTTTATTCAATGTTTATATCTATTAATTATATTATAAACTAAAATTTTTTAAAAGTACACTATTTTACCAAAGTTTCTATTACAGAATAAGTTTTTTCCATTGCAGTTTTTATATTTTCAGGATTCTTACCACCAGCTTGAGCCATATCTGGTCTTCCTCCTCCACCGCCACCAACTATAGTAGCTACTTCTTTAATTATCTTACCACAATGAATACCCTTATCTAATACATCTTTTGTTGCCATTGATATTAAATTTACTTTTCCAGAAACATTACTAAATAATACAACTACTCCACTTGAAAGTTTATTTCTAACCTTATCAGCAAGGTCTCTTAAGGAATTTCCATCTATATCTGCTACTTCAAATACAGCCACTTTAACTCCATTAACATCTTTAACTGAAGCTATAATTTCATCTTCAACTCCTGATGCTAATTTATTTTTAAGTTCTAGTATTTCTTTTTCTTTTTCTTTAATTTCTGTACCTTGAGAAGCTATTTTCTTAAGTACATCTTTTTCACTACATTTAAGAACGCTACATGCTTCTTTTAACAGTCTTTGTTTTTCTTCCATATATTTTATTGCATTAATACCAGTTACAGCTTCTATTCTCCTAATGCCTGCTGCTACACCTGCTTCAGATATTATTTTAAATAATCCTATTTCTCCTGAATTATGAACGTGTGTACCTCCACAAAGTTCCTTTGAGAATTCTCCAACACTAACAACTCTCACTTTATCTCCATACTTATCATCGAATAAAGCCATAGCTCCTGAATTTCTAGCTTCATCTAAAGTCATTAAATCAGTATGGACATTAAATACTTCCATTATTTTAATATTAACTAGATCTTCTAATTTTTGAACTTCTTCTTCTGATAATGCTTTAAAATGTGCAAAGTCAAATCTTAATCTTTCATCATCTACATATGAACCAGCTTGATTTACGTGTTTACCAACTACTTGCTTTAATGCTTCATGTAACATATGTGTTGCCGTATGATTTTTTGCAATATTATTTCTTCTTAATAAGTCTATTTTTAGTGTTGCATCTTCATTTATTTTTATATTACCTTCAGTAACTTTAACATAATGTATAGTTTTTCCACCAACATTTTTCTTTGTGTCATAAACATATGCTTCTCCACTAGTAGTCTTAATAGTACCCTTATCTCCTACTTGACCACCCATTTCAGCATAGAATGGAGTTTCTTCAGTTACTATATAACCTTTATCTCCCTTTGATAATTCATTTACGAAATCAGTATCATTTGCTAAAACAAGAATTTTTGAATTAACTTCAATATTATTATATCCAATAAATTCAGTATTAATTGAAGCTTCTATCTTATTTATTGGGCTTTCATCACTTCCCATATAAGAGGATTCACCTCTAGCACTTCTAGCTCTTTGTCTTTGTTCTTCCATTTCCTTTTTGAAAGAATCATGATCAACCTTCATGCCTTTTTCTTCTAATATTTCTTCTGTTAATTCAATTGGGAATCCATAGGTATCATATAACTTAAATGCCTTTTCTCCCTTTAAGATATTTTCCTTTGAAGCTTCCATTTCTTCAATATAATCATTTAATATAATCATTCCTGAATCTATAGTTTCATTGAATCTTTCTTCTTCTAAAGAAACTATTTTTTCAATATATTCCTTGTTTTCTTTAAGACTTGGATATGCATCTCCATAATTATCAACTACAGATTCAACAATTTCAGTTAAGAATAATCCTTTAATTCCTAACAATCTTCCATGTCTTGCAGCTCTTCTTAAAAGCCTTCTTAAAACATATCCTCTTCCTTCGTTACTTGGTTGAACTCCATCTGAAATAAGCATAGTAACAGATTTAACATGATCTGTAATTATTCTTAAAGATATATCCTTTTGAGAATTTTCTCCATACTTAACTCCTGAAAGTTCAGCAACTTTGTTTAATATATTTTTAACTGTATCTATTTCAAATATATTATCTACACCTTGCATAATTGTAGCAATTCTTTCAAGACCCATTCCTGTATCTATATTAGGATTTGCTAACTTATTATAGTTTCCTTCTTCATCCTTATCAAATTGAGTAAATACTAAATTCCAAAATTCAACTACTCTATCTTCATCAGCTGCTTTTACAAAGTCATCTACGTTTGTAATAACACCTTCTCCTCTATCGAAATGTATTTCAGTACAAGGTCCACATGGTCCTACACCTATTTCCCAAAAGTTATCTTCTTTACCTAATCTAAAAATTCTTTTTGGATCTACATCAGTTTTTTTACACCATATATCAAAAGCTTCATCATCCTCTAAATAAATAGTTACGTATAATTTGTCCTTTGGAATTTGTAAAGTTTCAGTAATAAATTCCCATGCCCAAGGTATTATTTCTTCTTTAAAGTAATCACCAAATGAAAAATTACCAAGCATTTCAAAGAAAGTACCATGTCTTGATGTTTTACCTACATTTTCAATATCACCAGTTCTAATACACTTTTGGCAAGTTGTAATTCTTTTTCTTGGTGGCTCTTGTAATCCTGTAAAATACGGCTTAAGAGGTGCCATACCTGCATTTATTAACAATAATGATTTATCATTTTTAGGCACTAAAGGGAAACTCTCTAATCTTAAGTGCTCTTTTGATTCAAAAAATCTTAAATAAGCTTCTCTAAGCTCATTAGTTCCTATGAATTTCATAATTTTACCTCCATTTATAGCTTTATATAATAAAAAAAGTTTTCATCCCTATATAGAATAAGGGACGAAAACATATATTCCGCGGTACCACCCTAATTATGCATAAATGCATCACTTAGATAAAAACAGCTCCAAGATAGCTTCAATATATTATGTAAGAAGTTTTCAGCAGCCACTTCCTCTCTGAATACATAGTGTATATTTACTCATTCTCTTCAACGCTAAATATTAATTTTTATTTTATTCAATGAAATTATAGTTTATTTATTATAATATGTCAATTATTTTATTTTAGAACAAATAATCATTAATATCCTCATAAATAATCTTAATAATAACACCTATAGGTACTATAATTATCATTCCAATAAATCCACCTAATTTATCACCAATTAAGAGTAATATTATAATGATAATTGGATGCATATCAGTGCTATCACCAGTTATTTTAGGGGATAATATATTTCCTTCTATTTGTTGAATAATAAATACAATTACTAAAGTCCATAATGCTTTACTCGGAGATTCCATAAGCGCTATAAAAGCTGCTGGAATTCCACCAATTATGGGTCCAAAATAAGGAATAATATTTAACACCCCATTAAAAACACCTAGTAATATAGAAAACTTAACCTTCAAAAAGAAAAGTGCTATTGTTGTTAAAATTCCAATAATTAAGGATAAAAGCAATTGACTTATTATATACCTAGACAAAACCTTATCAATGTGAGTTATAACTTTCTTAGCTAAAACTCTTTTTTCTGTAGGTAAAATTAATAAAAGTTTATTAAAAATTAATTCACCATCTACAAGAAAATAATATGTTACTATGGGTACTATAGCTAAAGATATAATACTTTCTAAAGAAGATATTAAGTTATCTACTAAAGAATTTGAAAAATTCCTAAAGAAGATGTTAGTTTCATCACTTATTCTTCCATATACAACATCAAAAAATGAAATATTATTTATATTCAACTTTTTAGCTAAGTCCTCTACATAAATATCTATATTATCTAGTATATTACCAAAATTATAGCTTTCTCTTATAATAGAAGGAATCAATATATAAACAAATATTGAAATAGAAAAAATTATGCTAAGTATTATAATTATTGAAGATGTTCTTTTCTTAATCTTAATCTTATCACATAATATATTTCTTAAAGGCTTTAATGTATATGCTAATATAAAGCTTATAAAAATTATATTTACTATACTATTCAATGTCTTCAATTTTAAATATAAGATTATGATAATAATTAATAATATTATTAATAAGCTGTAATAAATTCCTTTTTTCATTTTATTACTAATCAGCATGTTTTCCTCTTTCTTGGAATACTTTTAAACATTACTTTACTATCTCCGTAATATAAAATAAAGTCTTCTCCTAAGATACATTCCTTTAAAAGTAATATTTCCTTTCCTTTAATTATTCTGTCAAATATCCCTGAGCTTATAATCAATCCTTTTATAGATAAATCCTTTCTATCTATAATTAAATCCTCTAGTATTCCTTTAATAATATTATTTTTATCTTTTACATCTATATCTTTAATACTTCTAAAGGATATTCCTTCTTTTTTCTTTAGTTCTTTAATAATCATCACATCTTCTATATAAATAATATCTTCTACCTTAATAAAATTCCTTTTAGTAAAAAGCAAATAATTAGAAATTAAAAAGCCTTTAATTTTCCCATTATAAAAATCTATATAAATATCATCTATAATCCCTAGATACTTCCCCCTAATATCAAAAACCTTAAGCAAATAAAAATCTTTTGTTTTTAACAAAATAGCATCACACCCTTCAAAGAAGCTTAGGATTATTTTTTCCTAAAAGCAAAAAAAAATTCCTATATATTAAAATATAGGAACTTTTACCTTTTATATTATTTTTTCTATTATTCCGCCACCAACTACTATATTATCATCATAGAAAACAACGGATTGTCCTTTAGTTATAGCTCTTTGCTTATCCTTAAATGAAACCTTAATTTTTCCATCCTCTAAAGGATATATTATAGCTTCACAAGGTTTTGCTGAATATCTAACCTTCGCTTGAACTGTCATTTCCTTTTCAAGTTTATCAAAAGGAATAAAATTAACATCTTTTGCAACTAAATCAGTCTTAAATATATCTTCTTCTGGTCCAAGAACAACTTCATTAGTATTAGGATTAATATCAGTAACAAAAACTGGTCTTCCTAAAGCTATGCCTAGTCCTTTTCTTTGACCTATAGTGTAATATACTATTCCCTTGTGTTTTCCTAATATATTACCATTTTTATCAACGAAATTACCTTGATTTACTTCATTAGGTCTAACTAGTGTAATGAATTTACCATGATTATTATCTGGTATAAAACATATTTCTTCACTATCTTTTTTATTGTGAACTGCTAAACCTATTTCTTTTGCTATTTCTCTTATTTTATCCTTTGTATAATCTCCACAAGGCATTAAAGTTTGGCTCAATTGCTCTTGAGTAAAATTGTATAATGCATAAGTTTGATCTTTTCTATCATCATCAGCTCTAATTAGAAGATATCTACCATCTTCATTTTTTTGAATTTTAGCATAATGGCCTGTAGCAACATAATCTGCTCCAATTCCTTTAGATCTTCTTAAAAACTCATCAAACTTTATATGCTTATTACAAGCAATACACGGATTAGGTGTCTTACCTTCCATATATTCTTGAACAAAATAATCTATTACTTTTTCTTTAAAAGACTCTTTAAAATTAAGAACGTAGAAAGGAATTCCTAATTTATCAGCAACTCTTCTAGCATCCTCAACTGATGAAAGGGAACAGCATCCCCCTTCTCTTTCAACGTAGTCTTCAGATTCATCATCAAAATGTTTCATTGTTACGCCTATAACATCGTAACCTTGTTCTTTTAAAAGATAGGCAGCAACAGAGCTATCAACTCCGCCGCTCATACCTATTACTACTTTCTTTTTCATATTAATCTCTACTCATCTCCATGTACATGATCGTGAATGTCATCATGTTCTTCGAAATCCCATAGCTCTAATCCTACATTTTTTCTATAGTCATTTATTGCTTTATGTATTGCTTCTTCTGCTAATACAGAACAGTGCATTTTTACAGGTGGAAGCCCATCTAGAGCTTCTGCAACGGCTTTATTGGATAGGTCCCAAGCCTCTTCAACTGTTTTCCCTATAATTAATTCTGTTGCCATTGATGAAGATGCAATAGCAGAGCCACATCCGAAGGTTTTAAATTTAGCATCTTTTATTATATTATCTTCTATTTGTAAATAAACCTTCATTATATCTCCGCATTTGGCATTTCCAACTTCTCCAACACCACTTGCATTTTCAATTTCCCCCACATTTCTTGGATTTCTAAAATGATCCATTACCTTATCGCTGTACATCATAGTATTTTTCTCCCTTCTTAATAAAGTCTTCCCATAATGGTGACATATTTCTTAATCTTTCAATAATAGGTGGAACTACTTCTAAGACGTAGTTAACATCTTCTTCTGTTGATCCATCACCTAATGTTAATCTTAAAGATCCATGTGCTAACTCATGAGGCAACCCAATAGCTAGTAAAACATGAGATGGATCTAAAGATCCAGAAGTACAAGCACTTCCACTTGAAGCACAAACTCCTTCAAAATCTAATGATAAAAGAATAGATTCACCTTCGATAAATTCAAAAGTAATATTTACATTACCAGGTAGCCTCTTATCCCCTCTAGGACCATTTAGCCTAGTATGAGGTACCTTTAATAATCCATCTATTAGTTTATCTCTAAGAACAATTAGTTTTTTATTATGTTCTTCTAAATTTTCTGTAGCAAGTTCAATTGCTTTTCCAAGGCCTACTACTGATGGTGTATTTTCAGTTCCAGCTCTTCTAGCTCTCTCTTGACCACCACCATGAATTAAATTGTCTATTTTTACTCCTTTTCTTATATAAAGAGCACCAATTCCTTTTGGTCCATATATTTTATGTCCTGCTAAAGATAATAAATCTATATTCATTTCTTTAACATCTATCGGTATATTTCCTACTGCTTGAACTGCATCTGTGTGGAAGAAAACCTTTCTCTCTCTACAAATTTCTCCTATTTCCTTTATAGGCTGAATAGTTCCAATTTCATTATTTGCAAACATAATTGAAACTAATATAGTCTTATCAGTTATGGCATTTTTAAGTTCTTCTAAATCTATAAAGCCTTCTTTATCTACATTTAAGTAAGTTACTTCAAATCCTTGTTTTTCTAAATATTCACAAGTGTGAAGAACTGCATGGTGTTCAATTTTAGTAGTTATTATATGATTTCCTTTTTTTCTATGAGCTGAAGCAATTCCTTTAATTGCCCAGTTATCTGCTTCTGAACCACCACCAGTAAAATAAACTTCACTTAAATCACAGTTTAAAGCTTTTGCAACTCTATTTCTAGCTTTGTCTATAGCCATTTTAGTTTCTCTTGAAATACCATAGAAAGATGATGGATTACCATACTTTTCTGTAAAAAAAGGCATCATTTCTTCTAAAACCTCTGGTTTAACATAAGTAGTTGCTGCATAGTCCATATACACGTTTTTCATCTTTACTCGCTCCTCTTTACAAACTTAATAGATTCACTTTCGTGCTTTAATCTATTATAATCATCAACTATATCCTGAAGTGTTATGCTTTCCATTACTTCATCAATGCTATTTTTAATTTTTTCCCATAACAATCTAGTAGCACAAAAATCTATATTGTCACATTCAGTACCTTCAATACATTCTGCTATTTCTACAGGACCTTCAAGAACATACATAATATCTGCTACTGTAATATCCTTTGGTGCACTATTTAAAACATATCCACCTTGTGCTCCTCTTATACTTTTTATAAGCTTCGCCCTTCTTAATGGTGAAAATAATTGTTCTAAATAATATTCAGATATACTTTGTCTTTGAGAGATTGTTTTTATTGAAACAGGGGTATCTCCATAGTGCATTGCAAGGTCTACCATAGCCTTGACCCCGTACCTTCCTTTAGTAGAAAGTTTCATTATTCTTCCCCCTTTTAATGTTGACCATTTTACTTGTATTTACTTCATATATATTATCAAACCACTTAATTCTTGTCAATAATATCACATCTTTATAAAAGCTATATTAAGTATTATTATAGTAATTTTTATAAAGGATTACTTTTTTACATTCTCCCAATATTTTTTTATACTATTTTCATATTTATTATTTTGTGGATTGTAGTATTTTATTCCCTCTAGATTATCTGGTAAATACTGTTGACTCACATAATTATTTTCATAATCGTGAGGATATTTATATCCTCCAACCCCTAAGTTTTTTGCTCCAGAATAGTGAGCATCTTTTAAATGTTTTGGTACATCTCCAATATTTTTATTATCCAAATCTGACATTGCTTTAGATATTGCTACATAAGCACTATTTGACTTCGGTAGAGTTGCAAGATATATTACTAATTCAGATAATATTAATGAAGCTTCTGGTAAACCAACCTTTAGAGCTAACTCAACTCCTGAATTTATCACAGTAAGTGCATTAGGATGTGCAAGCCCTATATCTTCTGCTGCAATTACAGAAATTCTTCTTATTATAGCTTGAAGGTTTCCTGACTTAATTAATCTTGCTAAATAGTGAACTGCAGCATCTGCATCACTTCCTCTTATACTTTTTTGAAGGGCACTTAAAAAATTATAATATTCATCTCCACTGGCATCTGCCCTTATATGAGATTGACTTAAACTCTCTATATATTCAATATTTATATTTTTAACCTTATTTAATTGAGAATTAATAGCTAGCTCTAATATATTATAAGCTTTTCTATAATCTCCTTGAGAAATCTCTGAAATATATTTTAAAGCATCTATTGTATATTCTACTTCTATTCCATCATTTATTAATCTTTTTATTGCTTTCTCTAATCCTTCAATGGTTTCTTCTATAGTTAGGGATTGAAATTGAAATATATTACACCTACTTAGTATTGCTTTATGAATTGCAAAATAAGGATTTTCTGTAGTACTCGCTATTAGTGTTACTCTTCCATTCTCAATAAATTCTAAAAGAGCTTGCTGTTGCTTCTTACTAAAATGTTGTAATTCGTCTATATATATAACTACTCCATTATAATTAAGTAAGCTATCTAGGCTTTCAGTGATTTCTTGAATATCCTTAACTGATGCAGTTGTTGCATTTAATTTATAAAATTTTCTATCACTATAATTAGCCATTATATTTGCCAAAGTTGTTTTTCCAGTACCAGGAGGTCCATAAAGAATACAATTAGGTATTTTTTTACTTACAATTAAGTTATATAAAGGTTTTCCTTTACCTAATATATTTTTTTGTCCTATAAAATCTTCTAATTTTTGAGGTCTCATTACTTCTGCTAATGGTTTCATTAAATCACCTCTTCTCCTTTACAAATTTTATTTAAATCCTTCATTTAATTCTTTAGCTTTTTCAAGATTTTCATACTCTGTAAATCCTTCTATATATAACTCCCCATTTCTTTCTTTTAAAATAACCTCTACTGGCACATCTTCTCCAATAGCTTCATCACTACCTTCTTCATGAACACTTCCATCATCATGCTCATGTACTTCTAATGATACAGCTGTAACATTTAATGTCATACACACAACATATCTACCTTGATCTTCTCTTATACTAACAATCTCACTTTCATAATTCTTAATATTTACTTCCCCAATATATCTAGAATAAAATTCTGCATAATTGCATACATAGAAATTTTTCTCACTGATATGTTTTTTCATAGTATCATCATATCCCTTTTCATAGGACAATACTAAATCTATAGTATCTTTAATATTATCTTTCTCTTTGCCTTGCAAATCCTTTGATGTACTTTGGCAACCTGTTATAACCATACTTATAATTATAATTAACATAACCTTTAATATATTTTTTTTCATTTATTCCTCCATACAATAAATTTATATTTTTATAAATACATATA